>Ga0209443_1000025_pt1 | contig 86494 bp, 104 predicted proteins | sample LauGreBMM110DCMD_2_FD_187571 | JGI IMG/M metagenome (GOLD analysis project Ga0209443, IMG submission 187571) | Freshwater lake microbial communities from Lake Michigan, USA - Su13.BD.MM110.DCMD (SPAdes) (version 2) | ecosystem: Environmental > Aquatic > Freshwater > Lake | place: Lake Michigan... | reverse complement strand
CATTGCCACCAACCACACTAGCCCCAACCACACTAGCCCCAACTACACTAGCCCCAACCACACTAGCCCCAACTACATTGCCACCAACTACATTAGCACCTACTACCCAATCGACGATAACTTTTATTGATGGTAATCCTATTATTGTTAACCCAATTACTTCAAATATTGAATTATCTAGAATAGAATCTTATTTGCAAGGAAATAATTTACCTGTACAAACACATGTAAAAATACTAAATCTTTCATCTACTGTATTTACAAATGTAGACATGGAAATTTTTAATCAAATAACACAAATTTATGCAATCTCTAGTCCACCAAATTCAATTCTTACATTAAATAATTTTTCTTATAGTCCAACCACATTATTTATTCTAGCAACAAATAATAATAGTATTAGACTTACAGACGTTAACGAGGCAACAATTCTATCTAACGGAACAGAAACTTTATTTAATGGTACTAAATTTGAACTAGGAGATATAAAAATAATTGGAAGATATCGTATTCAACTGGTAGGAAATGCAAGCAGTGCTATTATTATTACGGAAACACCACCCACTACCCTAACACCGACCACATTGCCTCCAACGCGAAGACAAAGTTACTTTATTTTGAATGCGTTAGCGACGGAAGCATATACTTCGTTAGGATCGTCAACTATTTCACCTATTACGTTGTTTGCCACCTATACAATTAGTTTATCGCAGGCAAATTCATTACAATCCAATTCAGAGACTGCTTTTGGCATTACTTCTAATATATTTGCTAACGCAATTGTAAAGTCAAATCCATTAAATACATCTCTTTATCGGGATAATATTATTGCAGATTACATTAAAAATATTGATTCAGCGAATGGAACAACTACCTTTAATAATCCAAATTATGTTTCAAAATCTACCAATTCAAAATCACTTGCACAAGATTGTTTCAACGTAGGTTATTTTTTCGCAAAGAATGTGTTTACGGGTGAACAAGTATCTATGGCATTAGATGATGAATATGCAGGCTTTAATAAATCATTCATGGTAGGGGATACTATTGCAGTCCCAGTTACTTTATATAGTTATTCCCCTTTAAAAATAATTGACCGATCGTATATAATAGAATTTGTAGTATCGACGACTCAAGTGAATTATCCTACCTTAGTAATAAATGGTAAAACACGTTGGTCAAACAATTCGCGTTTATTTAATCATGATTTAACATCGAATGAGGCAGTCTTTGGTGTATCACAAGAATATCCTTCACAAAACCCAACAAATGCAACTATGAATTCTTTAGCAAACTTAAAAGGTAATAAAATCAGAGGAAATGAATATCAATCGTCCAGTTATGATGCAAGATTAAATTTACAACGAAATACAGTTGGAACTAACTATTAATTACATTGTTTTACTAAAGAAGCATCCACTTTGGCAGCAGGACCACCGGTAAGAGCACTTGAAAGTCTTGCGATACCCCATGATTGTGGTGTTTGATTTGGTCTAGATCCAGACGAATAATAAGCACCTTCCCCCTTTTGAACAATTTTTTGAAGCACATGTAATGGACATCCGGTTTTTTTGGCCAATTCGTGAGAAGGTACCATGGAATCTACGCCAAATTTTTTCTTGGCACGCATCATATGGCTAGATTTTTTGGTTGGATATGATTTTAAAGATTTACGCGTTTTATAAATACCTTTTTTGTACATACGTCGTGACTTTAAAATCATTCTTTTTTGAATATTTTTATCTTTTTTGGATAAAGAAGAAAGATAACGTTTTGGAATCATAGTATTCAAACAGAAAATACAAAATAAGGTACTAAATACACTAACAATACCGTTAGTATTTCATTGTAATTGAACATGGAAAAAATATGTTCGAAGAATACCGTAGAAACAATCATGGTAGCATCTGCTAACAAAATTTTGGCACAATGTTCTTTGGCATAATTTTTGAATACATTCAAAATATGGCTGTTACCTTGGTATCGTTGAATAAATAAACCAAACAAAATATCGTGAATCAATTGTAGTCCTACCGCAATACTGGCAAGAACAAACACGTTTCCTTGATAAAGGTACTGCGCTAACCATACAACAAGAACAAGAACATCCGCTAAAACAGCACCGATTCCAAACTCACGATACCATTGTGTCAACGTTTTTGATGAAAATGTGGTAAGTAATGACAATTAAATCAGTAGTGCAGAATTTAATAAAGCTAACATATATGAAGTTAATATGTTTTTTTTTCTTTCTGTTGAGTTTGTTATATTTTACAACATTTAGAGAAGGGTTTGATATGCCATCTATTGGTTCTTCTATTGGTGAATATGATTATTTAAAGCCACTTGATACCCCTACTGTGTTAGATAAAAATACTGAAACACAATTTATTACGGTATGGAATGAAAGTACTTCTTTTTATCCTGAAATGAATTTAGAAAAAAATCCAGAAACGTTAAAATCTTACCTTTCTTTTGCTACAAAAGAAGAATTTGAATATTATAATAAAAATAAAAATTGGCCTTATGGATCTTACATAATTAATTATTTAAAGACTAATATAGATGATGTAATTAAAGCGTTAAATAAACCAACTATTACCAACAAAGAACAAATACAACAAATATTTAGTACTAGATATCTTTATGCAGTTTTTATTTTACCAAAAGAAGTTGGTCAGTCACCAAAACCATTATCTGTTGAGATTTTTACAGGTAAAAAAAACACAAGTGGTTCTGCAGTCAAGGAATTATCAAGCGACAATTTTACAAAATTAAAATCTATATGTTCTAGTATATAGATTAGTGCAAAATAATTTAAAGTTGTTTTGTGGAAAGTAGAAGCGTAATTTGTTATAATTCACTACATAAAATATAAGGTAATATGTAACGACAATGAAAAATCAAGTGTCATGAAACAACAAAATAAAATAATACGACACTATGAATCGTATTCTTAGGATATTTAAAACTTATGCCAATGCCACAAATAGATAATGATATGGGAAACCCTATTGTTGGTAAATAATTTGTCAGTTGATAATACACTTGGTTTCATTATCAAAGTCAATAAATTGATACTGTTGATCCTTGTATAAAGCAGTGGTTCTTCTTGACTAGACGCCAAGAACCATCTGGTGACATGTCATATCTTGTAGTTCAAGACCCTCTTCATTCTCAACAATCGATAGATCTAGAAAATAAAAAGGATCCATTTTAATGATCACTAAAAAAAGGTTTAAGTTTTTTTAGACGATGTTTTACACCTAAAGTTGACTAAAATTGTACTTGAAGTACAGGTTATTGTCCGCTCCGTTAGAGACAAAGAACCATACATCGTAACGCACCTCCAGACTTTTCAAATTCACTCACGTCCAACTCTACCACTTTTAATCCTAAACTTTTCATAACAGCCATTGCTTTCGATGTAAGGACGTGGGTGTAATGTTTGCCATTTACCATAACGCAGTTCAAGGCGAACGGGTCTCCGAAATCACGAACAATACAGTTTATTCCATGATCTTCCATTTTTTGAATGTCCTTGTCACTAATTGCCCCTCTATGAATCAAACATTCGTTCGAGGAAATGGCATGACTTGCAATATCCATGTGATAGTAGCGTGCGTCTAGAAGCTTGACACCTATAACGATTGGAGGTGTCAATTTGTGTCTCTTGTATATTTTATTGAGAATTTCTTCAAGGTCTGAAACGGACTGTTTAGAGCTTCGAAACCCGTAGCCGACAACAATAATCTTACCACCATAAAATAATTTCGTTTCACCTTGTCCTTCCAACACTGACGTGTAAGGCCATTGAATCACTTTTCCCATTTTACTCAAATAAGGAACTAAGTTATCTGACTCTTTTTTTCTTTGTGCATACTTGAAATTCGCCATAATAAAAGTTGGGGGCAACATGGGCAAAGGCAACACCGTGTTTGCTACAAAAACTTCGTCTGGTAAACCAAAAGAAGGAATCTGCATCGCTCCAAGAGCTTTCACAACCTCCGCGTGTTGCCTTTGTGCTTTTTCATAGTCAACAATACCGTGAAACAGTACATTTTGCTTCTTGACTATTCTGAATCCTTCTGCTCCAATCGTTAACATTATCTTTTGAGTATAAAAAAATGCAGAAAATAAAAATAAAATTTTACGATAATTCTAAATTGATATATTTAAGAAAATAATGGTATCCAATGGGTTAGAAATTACAAATAAACAAAATCATTTTTGTATTGATTTTGTTTTTGATAAAGTATATAATCCATACCAAGTATCCTGATTAATTTGAGTAAGCAAGACCGCCCATGCCACTCATAATGCGTAACACATTGTAGTTTGTGGCATAGACACGGACCTTAGCAGTGGAGGTACCCTCAACGGTGGCGTTCGAGAGGATGAGCTGAAGGGTGGCATTGTCAATGCGCGAGAAGTTGCATGTGCCGGAAGGCTGGTGCTCCTCGGGCCGGAGGGCGAACGAGTACACGTTGATACCGGTATCGGGTGTCCGGGTGTGGGCGAAGAAGGGCTGGACAAGGTCGAAGTAGGATCCCTCGCGCTCCGAGAACCGATCCTGACCGTTGAGCTGAAGCTTGGCAGTGACAACGGGGTTCTCGCCCCAACAGTGGAGGGCAAGAGCTGTCTCGGAGAGGACAAAGGTGCCTGCATCGGAGACGAGCGACTCCTGAGGATCCTGATTAGCAAGCTGACCAAAGTCGTACTGAGCAGTGTTGCCTGCGGTGACACCAGAGAAGGCGCCGGCGGTGTTTCCGTAACCGCGGTTGTAGCCCCAGTAATCATTAGAGTTCTTGATGGCATTGATAATGTCAGCAGCACTGCCAACGGTTTGACCGGAAAGATCAATGTAGTTTTCGCCGTCAACAGCGGTTGCGTTGGCGAAGAGTCCGCTGGCATTGATAAAGTCGTAGTTGGCCGAACCACTGGCGCCCTTGGGTCCGGCAACCGAGTTGGGGCCACCAAAGGCATGGATGGCGTTGGGGAGAGCATCTACTGCATCGGTGTAGTTGAAAGGCTGAGCACCGAGAATGTTGAAGAGTGTGCTCTGTCCATCAAGGGAGGCACAGTAGTCAACGTTGGCATCGGGCTGGACAACCCAGATGAGCTCCTTGACGGGGTGGTTAAAGTTCAACTTGATCTTGTTGGACGACGAACCGACCGACTCGTCACCAGTGAACTGAAGCTGTTCAATGAGGTACTCGTGAGGGTTCTGGGCCATACGCCGGCGCTCATCGGTATCAAGGAAGACGTAGTCGACGAAGAGCGAAGCGGCAACGAGCGACTGGTTGTAGGCGTTGGTGCACTTGACCGATCCCGAGGAAGTGGGGGTAAGAGTGTTAACGGCCCAGAGGCACTCATCGATAGGGCGAAGATCGATGTTGATGCGGACCTCGTGGTACTGGAGAGCAATAAGGGGAAGAGCAAGTCCAGGGTTGCGACAGAACCAGAACTGAAGAGGGATGTAGAGGGTTGTCTCAGGGAGTGCGTTACGAGGAGCGCAAATCTGGCGGGGAGCGTTCGATTGGCAAGGACCATCGACTGCCGAGAACGAGGGGTCAGTCAAGTAGGTGAGCTGGGTGGTGTTACCGACCATCGACCAGTATCCCTTCTGCTGGGAAGCATTGACAGTGAGCTGGTTCCAGATGTGCATCCAGTCGCCGTAATGCCGATCAATGCGCTGACCACCAATCTCAACCTCAACCTGGGAGATGAGTTGCTCACCAGGGAAGTCGAGCCACCGAGCATAGACGCCCTTGTCGTTGGAGGAAGCAAGATCCTGACCAATCTGGGGAAGAGTTACCTGAAGGATGGTGGTGTAAGCAAGATCTCCGTTACGGGAGATGGTGCAGGTGACACGGCGTCCGAAATCAGCCTGCCCATTGAAAGTCTGCTCAATGGACTCCATTGCAAAGTTAGTGTAACGCCGGTAGGTTACTTTCCAGTAAGTAATCTGGGGGTTACCAGTAAGATAAACATCTTGTGCGCCATAAGCTACTAACTGCATTAAACCTCCTCCCATCTTATACTATTGCTAAAGAAAAAAAATTCAGGAATATTTTTTTAAAAAAAGAGAAAGATAGTTGGAATCAAAATATTCCTTAAGATTGTAATGATGTTTTCGAAAGATATATTTGTTTTTGCGTTTTGTCACGGTCCATCCATCTTCAATTGCCTTTATGATAAATTTCCTTTTATTCATACCATAGAAAAAGAAACAATGTACGTATTTTTAATTTAAAATGTATATTTCTTTATAAAGTATGTCCTTTAAATTAAAACCGACAAAAAAAATGGAAGATATCATGATAAAAATGGTAGACACAAAACATAATGAATTTGTAGATCGTTTCAAAGAGGAAAATGAAGGTTTAATTCCTAAATTAAAAGAAGAATATGCAATGGAAAAAGATCCCATGAAAATGTCTAAATTAAAAAAACAAATCAAAGAAATACAAGATAAACAATTACGATATTATCTGGATAATGGTCATCATTTATTTTCTTATTTTGAAGAAAAAAAAGGTATTTCTGAAAAAAAATCAACGATTAAGTTGTTAAATCAGTTTTTCAAAGTAGATACTTTACCTGATACACAAACAATGACAAACCATGCTTTACATTATTTGAAGAATATTGATGAATCTTATTTTCCATCGGATGAATATATTTATAATACATCTATTTGTAAAAAATGTAATCAAGGTGAATTAATTCCTGTAGATTATGATGGCATTGTCATTTGCAATAATACATTATGTGCTTGTCAATTTCAGTACTTGACCGATAATGAAAAACCATCGTATAAAGAACCACCCAAAGAAATTTGTTTTTATGCGTATAAACGCATCAATCATTTTCGTGAAATTCTTGCTCAATTTCAGGCGAAAGAATCTACACAAATTCCATCCGATATTTTTGAAAATATTCAATCCCAAATTAAAAAAGAACGAATTGAAGTATCTGAAATTACGAATGAAAAAACAAAAGAAATTTTAAAAAAGTTTGGGTACAATAAATATTATGAACACATTACGTTTATCAAAGATAAATTGGGAATTAAACCACCAGTGATGAGTCCAGAATTAGAAGAACGTTTGTGTTCTTTATTTATTGAGATTCAGCGACCGTATGCAAAGTGTTGTCCAGATGATCGCGTAAACTTTTTGAATTATTATTACACGATTTATAAATTATGTGAATTATTGGAGGAAGATTCGTTTTTACCCTATTTTCCAATGTTAAAAGATCGTGAAAAAAGAATGGAACAAGATGAAATATGGAAAAAGATATGTGATGAATTGAATTGGCAATTTATCCCAACGATATAATAAATAGTTAGTATATGTTTACAAAAAAGGCGCCACCTGTAAGAACGACAGATCCAGTATTATTAAAGAAAAAAGCCATTGAATTTTTAAATAAAAATTACAATAAATATAAATATGATCCAGAACGGAGTCAAAAAATTCCACCAACTTTTTATATATTATCTAAACTTTCTAATAATTACATGATAAAAAATACGGTAATACCAACACCAGAAGATAATATAGAAGAAAAGGATCACGAATATATTTTCATTAGGCAATCGTTCACAGATACTACAGGGAAAAAAATTGTTACTAAAACAATTAAAAAATTATTTAAGGAATATAACAAATTTGTATTTTTTAATAATGCACCAATATGGTTTAAAGTTAGTCCATTTGGAACAAATGCAAGTGATGTTATTTTAGGTGGAAAACGTAAAACAAAACAAAAAGTATCTAAAAGAAAGACACGACGACAGTGACGTAAAACTTAATTTCCAACAATATAGTATGTTATATGTGTTTACTATTGCAACGCATGAAAAAGGTTATTATAGTTCTTTACTAGATTCTTGTAAAAAACAAAACATTGAATTAAATGTCGTTGGGTTAGGTCAAAAATGGAAGGGATTTCAAACAAAACTAAAACTTATTCAACAAACATTAGAATCATTAACAGAAGATACTATTTGTTTATTTACAGATGCATATGATTCTATTATTATAGGGACAGAACAAGAAATAATAGATAGATATTATCAATTAAATGAACCGATTGTGTTTTCTTCTTATACAGGAAAGGCATTGTTTGTAAGTGAATTTTTTTTTGGAAAAACATGTGGAAAAAATGAATCATTAAATAGTGGCGGGTTTATTGGCAGGGTCAAAGAATTAAAACAATTCTTTAAGGATTTATGTCAAGAAAATAAATGTATTGGTTCAGAAATAGATGATCAAAAAATAATTAATCAATATTGTAATGAGAGTAAACCTATTCCATTAGATACACAAAATACATTATTTTATATTTTTGAATGGGAAAATCTTCTTACTTCTTATACAAATATAATGTTAGGTAAACAATCTACTATTTTACCTCTTGAAACGGACTATTACAAAATAGATAAACGTGTGTACTGTAAAAAAACAAATTCATTCCCAATTATTCTACATGCGAATAATTCTGGAAATATGGATTTAATTTTGAAACAATTAGATATTAAAAATGATTACAAAAAACCAAATTATTTTCAATATTCTACTATGAAATTTATTATGCCCATCTTATTAAAATTGTTATGTATCATAGTGATTGTTTACATATTATATAAATCTAGATTGTTTCACAATGCGATACAATACATACGCAAATACAATGGTAAAAAAACCATTTATCATCGAAGATTGTAAAAAACTACTATAATAATATCCATAAAAAAGAATTGGATAAAGATAAGTTTCTACAATGCTAAAATTTTGCCTTGCAAGTAATAAATAAATAGTGATGGATTGTATAATAGGAATAGATAAAGTGTAATAATATTTCACTATATCATTCCTTTTTCCGAATAAAACAAAAATATCATCTGAATATAAATTGTCGCCAATTTCATATGAAGGATCATTGTATTTTTTCAAATAATAACTCAGAGGACATTCTCCTTTATATAAAGTCCACGACCATGAGATTGTAAATATAAAAAATAATATTACATAATCATACTTGCTACGTCGAAAGAAAAATGGATAAAAAACTAAAAATAATGAAAAAAAAATATGAAAAACTGAAATAAAAATCATAATTTATATGAATATTAAAAGTTTAGATTGCTTCACGATGCGATATAGTACGTACGCAAATACAACAGTAAAAAAACTATTTATAGTAGAAGATTGTAAAAAACTGATATAATAATACCCATAAAAAAGAATTGGATAGAGATAAGTTTCTATCGTACTAAATTTTTGTCGTTTCAGTAATAAATAGATAATGATTGTTTCAAGGATAGGATTAATTATATTAAAAAAATTTTTAAAAAATGGAATGTTCTTTTTTCCAAATAAAACATACATGTCGTCCGAATATAAATTGGAACCAATTTTATAAGAAGGATCATTGTATTTTTTTAAATAATAACTAAGAGGGCATTCTCCTTTATACAAAGTCCATGACAACACTTTTGTAAATATAATGAATATTATTAGATAATCATATTTACTAGGACGAAAGATAAATGCATAAAAAACTAAGAATAATGATAATAGTATATGTGAAATAGTAACAAATAACATATTATAAGAATATATAAGAAATTACCAAAAAAAAGACTCGTCCCCAGTAATACGCTTCAACAAAATGGTTAAAGCGCGATGTTCCATGGCTTGTTGAATAGATGGAATCACAGATTGAATGTAAATGGGTTCATCTTTACGAACAAGATGTAATATGTATAAATCTTCCTTTATTTTTTTACAAAAAAGAGCATATGATTTTTCTTCATCGTCATAGGCATAAAATGCACCGCATGATTGATTTGTTTCAATAAAAAACGTGTGCCTCTTTTTCAATGAAGAAAAGGGTACGATTCGATACATGAATGATTTTAAAGTTTACACCTTATATCGATTTAAACACTTCTTATTACTTAGTAGAATGCGTATTTTATCCATTGATATTGGTGTTAAAAACTTGGCACATTGTTTATTAAATGTTTCCACCAATCAAATTGAAGATTGGAATGTAAATAATTTAGCACCAACACAACAATGTTGTTCTAAAGCAACACATTTTTTAGGAGGATATCTTTGTAAAAAATGTATTCAAAAATCCTTAGTACAATTGTTGTGCCTGTGTAAAAAACATGGTGTACCTTTTGGTACAAAGAAAGAAATGATTCAAGGATTAAAAAAAAAGTGGGACCCGATTGAACCTACTATGGTAGAATTGGGAAAACGAATTATGCAAGTCTATGAACCACTTCAAGCCAATGTAGTGTTGGTGGAAAACCAAATTGGTCCATTGGCAAGTAAAATGAAAGGTATTCAAGGAATGGTGGTGCAGTACTGGTTGATGCGTGGTGCAGAAGTGCATTGTATTTCCGCAGTAAATAAATTAAAGTTGTTTCATCAAGGACCTACTACGTATGCACAACGTAAAAAGTTGAGCATACATTATGCAAAACAAGTATTGTCAGAAAAGGGATGGGACGATTCTCATTTTTTAAATCATAAAAAAAAAGATGATTTGGCGGATACGTTGTTGCAGGCCATTTGGTTTATAACCAAGGGATAAGTTTATTTCTTGTTTTCAAAAAAGATTTTCGTTGTTTGCATGTTTTTTTCTTAATTGGTAATTGGATTTCTTTTTCTTCTAACCCATATTTTTTTAAGTTAGAAAATCGTTGTGAATAAAGATAATAAGAATGAATTGCGATTAATCTTTTTTTTAAACACCAATCTACGTCACATACATTCACTTGAATATGTATACCTTTTGGGAATACAATTTTTAACGCAGCAATTCTTCCTACACCAGAAATAGTTACGTAGTGGCTAGATAGTTGTGCTATGGTTTCAGCATTAATGGATTGAAATGGACTATTTAAAAAAAGATCAGATGTTAAATCAACGTATCCGTGTTTTTTTTCTAATTCTAAAATCTCCAATTTGTGTTTTTTTAAAAAATGAATACGTTGATCTAATTTATCTAACGCTTGACTACGATCAATGGAATGCAATAAATGAATAGAAGACGTATTTATTTTTTTAGAAACGATTTTGTTTTTATACATAGATTCGCCAGTTGTTCTTATCATTAGATGGGTCAATGGTTCTAAATTATATTTCATTTCTGGCACTTTTTTATAAAAATAGTTTGTTTTTTGATAAATATCCATATATTAATTGCGGATTATTTAAAGTGAATTCTTCTTACTTAGGATATGGAAGTTATTAATCTTACTCCTTTGGAAGAAGTAAAATCAACTTTACCAGGTATTGAATTATTAATGAATGATAAGAATAAACAGAAAGATACGATTACTTTATCTGATATTGACAATTTAGAAAAAGAATTAAATTCCTTGTCTGGTGCTGGCAGTGGATCTGTAAGTTTTGAACCAGAAATGAAGCTTAACTTTGCAGAAATAAAGGAACCGGCTTTTCCAAAAAATGAAACTTTTCCAAGAACAGAAACTGCACAAGAGGTAAAAATTGAACCTACTGTACGATTTGCAGAACCAATTAAGGAAAAAACATGGGATGGATTTAAACCGTTTGTAGGAAATCCAGATAAACCAGTAGAGCAAAAGGATACTTTACGTGAACGTTTTTCTTATTTAAGAAAGTTGGAGGATTTGGAATCAAAAGGAGTAAAGTTAACAAAACGTTATTCGATGGATTCTTCGCTCGAAGAAATGAAGGGTGAATATGAAAATATAGTATCCGAAAAAGAAAAGGCAAATAATGTAAAATTTCAAGGTAAAATGTTAATGGCTTGTATTACAGGTCTTGAATTTTTAAATTCCAAGTTTGATCCTTTTGATATTAAGTTGGATGGTTGGGCGGAACAATTTTCAGAGAATATTACGGATTATGATGAAATATTTGCAGAATTGCATGAAAAATATAGAAATAAGGCAAAGCTTGCCCCTGAATTAAAACTTTTATTTCAGCTAGGAGGAAGTGCGATTATGCTTCACATGACAAATACAATGTTCAAGTCTTCTATCCCTGGAATGGATGATATTATGCGACAGAATCCAGAGTTGATGCAAAAGTTTACGCAGGCTGCCATGAATTCCATGGGAAGTCCAGGATTTACAGGATTTATGAATTCGGTACAACCACCAAGTCGTCCTGAACCAAGAGAGTATGCTCGCCCTGAGCCTAGACCAGAACCACGACAAGATCCAAGACCTGAAGTAAAAACAATACCAAGACCAGAAATGAAAGGTCCGAGTGACATCAATGACATTTTGAATGGATTAAAACCAAAAACGGTACAAATGGATGAAGGAAGTACAGTTAGTATTGGCGAATTGAATGAAATGAGGGATAGTTTAGGTATGGCGAAAAAGGCAAGACGTAAACGATCTGATAAAATGACCATGAATTTAAATCTTTAAATAAAGTATGGAACAACTATTTCATTTTATCCTTACAGTTTTAGGATTTATTTTATTTATTATTTTAGTGGCTAAATTTATACTTGTGCCATTACATAAAAAATATCCAAAAATAATGAATGGTTTATTTTGGGCAGATACGATTCGTTTTTGGTCACGTATAGTTTAACGTCTAGACTTGATCTTTTTACTCTGTTTGCTCTTTTTTCCTTTTTTATTCTGTTTGCTCTTTTTGCCTTTTTTGCTTTTTTTGTTCTTTCCACCTGATGTCGAGGTTTCTTGCGTTGCTGGTGCTTCTTGTTCTGTTACTGTTGGACCTGCTGGTACACGATTGAATCTTGCAATAGCAGCATTTTGATTACGCATAACATCTGCCCGGCCTTCAATACTTGCTCTATTTAAACCCTGAATATCTGGTGGAATAACATAAGGATTACTAGGATCTGGTGGGTTGACTAACATTTGTGCTTTACTTTCCCTTTCTTGTGAACTAAGTGACATAGTTTATATATGTATTAAAATATGAAAGAATTAGAAAAGTATTCGAATCCTAAAGAAGTAGAACGAAAAGCAAAAAGATACGGTGTTAAAGTCTTTCCTTCTACAAAGAAAAATAAAAAATACATGATTTATCATAATAAATGGATTCATTTTGGTGCCATGGGATATGAAGATTATACAAAACACAAAGATAAGACAAGACGTGCTAATTATTTAAAACGAAGTGCAGGAATACATGATTCTGGAAAATATAGCGCGAATCAATTGGCACGTCATTTATTATGGTAAAAAGTATTCGTATAGGATATGAATGTACAATTGTACTGGAAATATTTAGTCGGATTATTTATATACGCTATTGTATTAAATATTCCATTGCTCATTTACATGGATACCATATGTAATGCAATTACTTCTTTCTTTTCTGTTCGTGAAAAGGATAATTCTGTAGGGTATCTTATTTATGGAATGATGATGTTCATTCAAATGCCATTAGTAATGCATATTACGCAAAGTACATTATACGAAATTTTATATGTAGTTACTTGCATTTTAACTGCAATACTAAATCCGTTTTCTTATTTAACCACACCATATCCACCGATGAATTTATTGGTATTAACTGTTATTTTATTTTTATGTTTAACATGGGTTTTTAATATTATTAAAGTGGCATTGTTGGTTTTGTTGACAGCATTTGCTAGTAATGAAATACTTTCTTTTTATTACAAATCTAAAAATATTTTTTTGATATATTTGTTATTGTATGTAGTTGGATATGCAAAAAGTTTTATTGAATTTAATCCAAAATTAATAGAACAAATTGTGGCACGCATCGTTTTATTTTTTTCACCTGTCACTACTTTTGTTGGTCATTATTTTCAATTGTTGAAACAGTTTTTGATTAGCATTTTATCTATGAATCCATTTTTTCTTTTTACGTTTATAGTATTGATTGGATTCGCACTATTTCATTTGTATATACGATCTATTTCAAAACAACTATATGGAGGGTCTATGCTTGTGCATAAACCAATGGCATTAGATAAAATAACCACCTATCCTGTTCCAGTGAATTATCATTACACGTTATCTTTTTGGTTTTATATTCATCCAACACCACCTAGTTACTCACCTTCTGCAACAGAATATAGTACTTTATTATTACATGGAGATAATGTATTGATTGCTTATAATGGGCAACAAAATAAGATACAAATAAGTTTAAAAGGTGATTCTAAAGTAACACGTACGGTTCCTTTACAAAAATGGAATCATATGGCATTGATTTATAACAATGGAATTATGGATAGTTTTATGAATGGTAAATTGATTGAATCAGAATCATGGGTGCCTCATACACTTACGAATGAATTATTAATTGGTGCGAATAAAGGTATTCATGGAGACATTTGTAATGTTTTATATTATGACAAAGTCATGACACATGCTTTTGTTCAATCATTATATCACGATTTTAAGAAAAAAAGTCCGCCCATTATTTAAACTGAGTTCGTAAATAATAAATAAGTTAAAAATATACCAAAAAAGTTTTTTGAAAATAAATCTAATAAATTATAACACATATTTTTCATTTTATAAGGTAATATTGCAACGACACCATACAAAGACCAAAAAATCAAAAAATAAAAAAATATTTTTAACCCATCGTTACTTAAAAGTGCATATTTTTTATAAATAATGTAAAAATATATTAAAAATGGAATAAATCCTAATGAAACACCTGTAATTACAGGAATTACAGAAGTTTCACCTAAATAACCAAATAAAAGCATTAACCAATTGAGTACTAAAACGCTAAGAATTGTATTTAATTCTTGTTTGAATAATTGAACAAAATCTAATGTATTATTGTTTAAAAAAAGTAAATAAAAAATTAAATTAATCAACATAGTTGGTGTTGTAATGACCCAATCAAAATATCTATTTGGAGTAATATTTAAAATTGTTTTAAAATGATACAACCAATATATATAAAATGAACCTTCTATGAACTGTACAAATAATTCCAACATCATCATTTGTTTTAATAATAAAAACTCAGGTGGAACTTTTATAAACAAAGTAATATATTCGATAATGCCAGTTATAATTTGTATTACAACAGATAGAATTAATGATGTGTACATAGTTAATTTTATCATAGTAATAGACCATAAAAAATTGAACCATTCTTATTAAACATGTAAAATGGAATGTCCTATTTGTTACGAAATTATTCTTAATCCTTATTATTTGAAAAGTTGTTCACATAGCTTATGTGAAAAATGTTATCGTCATGTAAAACAAACATCGACGGAGATTTATCCTTTTCGAGTGCCTACAGTAAAAATAGTGCCGATTCAATGTCCTCTTTGTCGTACCAAAGAGGACATTCTAGTAAATCCAAAAGAATATCCTGTAGAATATAAACAATGGTTGGAACTTATGATGCATGAAAATGACCGTGGTGATTCATGGTATTCTGTGCAGACAATGGGTCCATCTATGAAAGCGTGGCGAAATGATTTAAAATATGCTTCCACCAAAGTTGGAAGGCATGGGCTCAAACGAATCTGGAGAGGCAGCGTTCACTAAAGGGTTAGTAGGTCCTGCAAACATGGTATTAAAATCTGGTTCAGGACTATTGATTGGATTTACAGTTGGTGTTTTTGGTAAAATGGAAAGTTGTGTAGAAGGAGCATTCATTTTTTTTACAGGGGGTTGTCCAGTCAACCGATCAACTAAAATAGTAACTTTTTCACCTAATCTAGACGTTCCTAATAAAAGAACCAATGCAGGTAAAATAATGGTAATTACATTTTGTTCTGCATATTTTGCACCACTTACTGTAGGTATAAACGTAATGATACGATGAATAAATACAATGCCTAAGAAAAGAACAATACATTGAATGGAAATTTCTACAAAAATGGCTAGACTTCCTTTATCTTTATCTACTTCAGGCATATAATCCTGAATGAAGCGATTGAGTAAAGTAATAAATACAATAGAAAAAACAGTATATTGAGCTATATTGACCATTTGATTTCTGCTTTCTTGTTCAAAATTAAATACATGAGAAAAAAAGCTAGGTTGTTCTTCCATGAATAGTAATCAGAAAAATTATTCGTTAATACTCTATTTTTTTAGTCCTCTACTTCTTTATGTCTAAACAAAAGACTCCAGTCAAAGAAGATGCCTTGATTCATACGTCTCATGCCGTACAATTGGTAGCAAAACGTTTAGTTGCCCATGAACAGGTATGTTTAAGGCAATTCAAAGCTTTAGAAGAAAAAATTGGTGAACAAGATACTACTTTTACGGAAAGTGAAGTAGAGACAAAATACGATTCTTTAGTAGATTTGATACGTAATTTGAATAAGCAAATTGTTGCACTTACACAGAGATGTGAGGTTTTAGAAAAGCAAAATAATATTAAGAGTACCAAAAAGAAAGGGACCATGCCACTGTCTGAAGTAGGCGAACCTTCTTTTGCTTCTTTTTCAACAGAAGAATAAACAATATAAAACGATCCATTTTCTACTCTTTATGTTAACGGTCATAGTAACGGTTGTGATAGTGATTGTTTTTTATCTGCATATTACATTTCAATTAAAAACAAATAATGACTTGGAGGTATATGAAATTATATTTCAAAAGGAAAATTTAGAAGAAATATGTGATTTGAAACAACCCGTTTTGTTTGAGTATGAAGATTCTGATTTATCAGAATGTTCAGAAATGTGTAAAGAGTTTGAAACGTTTGATGTATTAGTGTATGATCAAAAATATAAAAAATCAATTATTACTTTTGAAAATGTAAAAGAATTATTTGAAAAAAATTACGCAATGTACGACAATGCAGAATTTTTAAAGGATACGTTGTTAAAAAATAATTATACAAATACATCTTTGTTGTTAAGGCCACCTTTAGTAACTACCATAACCCATGATTTATTAATGGGTAGTGATCAATATACTACGCGTCTACAATATAAAAATCATTATAGAAATTATTTTGCAGTGACAAAAGGTAGTATCACTGTAAAATTATGCCCTCCTCGAAACAGTAAATTTTTAAATGAAATAAAAAAACATGAATCACAAGAGTATTATAGTACGATTAATCCATGGAAAGAAAAAACAAAAGTTAAATTTTTAGAACTTACTATACCAAAAGGTAAATTATTATTTATTCCGCCTTATTGGTGGTATAGTATTCGTTTAGAAAAGGATGCATGTGTATGCATCTTTCACTATCGGACTATTATGAATATGGTGGCTACTTTGCCAGATCTTTGTGTAGGAATGTTACAACGTCATAATACAAAAGTTAAGATTGTTCCTCGCGATTCTCACGCATTTTCTGCCGTGTCTCGCACATGAGAGGACCACGACGAATACCAGTTACATCCACCGCCATGGTACGATGCTTTCCCTCGGTCAAATTCTTCTTCTCAAACTCCACATACTCACCCTGAACAAGGTACTTGTATTGGTTCTGTGCGACTTGAAGTTGCTGATGGTGTACAAAAATATCCTCGTTGTCAAGGGTAATGAAACCATATCCGGTTTTGTTGTTGAACCACTTTACCATACCAATGTTACGGGCCATCTCGTACTAGTAATAGTGCAAAGGTCTTTATATTATTTTATTATTATAATAGCAGAACCTACTGTTCCGCACCTCCCTTATGAGTTTTAGAACTACCAAGGAAGTGCTGAACTGTAGGTTCTGTTAAAATTGAAACAATTCCATGTTTATAGTATAAACATGGAATTGTCCGTTTGGAAATGCAAATCTGGAAAATTATATCAACTACGATTAAAAGATGATACAAGATATGTTGCCAAACATTTAATTTCTCTTGAATTTTGTATTTTATTAAAAGTAGGAAAAACTACACCCATTCATATACGATATTCATTTGATTACACAGATAGAGTGTACAAGTATGAATCGGCAAAAGAACGTGTACAAAGACAAATGGAAGAAAGAGCTCTTCAAATAATTCTTCGTAACGTAATAGGCGATGAACTATTTACATGGTAGACATGGGTTAATGTTTACGTTTTTTAGTACGTTTTTTGCGTTTTGATCGTTTCGTTCCACCCACTGAAACAGTGGAATGACTAGGTGCTGGACCTCCATCAATGAGTGGACTTTTATATACATCCTGAATGGCACTAACTATTTTATCAGCAATGCCCCACAAAGGCACGTGTCCTGAAATAGTAGCTGTCAAAGTAAGTGTATTTTGAAGGTGGTGTGTTTGTATTCGAGATAATAAAGAAGCTGATGGTATTAATCGAAGCGTTTGTGATGGAATAAATGGATGTATATGTGGATTAATTTGTCGTGGTCCAGTTGGTCGTGCTATTACATCACGCATAAACATGACCTCAAGTTCACGTATATTAAAATGAGAACAATATGGATTATTATCATAACTAATATAAGGTATACCAGGTTGTACTAAAAAACAATACAACGTCGGATTATCTAAACCCTGAATAAAACCTTTTGCTACTTCTATAGAAACACTTGTATGTAAATAATTTAAAATTTGATAATCTCCATTACTATCTGCATTGTATGGCGTAGCCATGCCTCGCCAAAACCTATCACATATAGTTCCATTCCATAAAGCTTGTCCCTGTACGGTTGTCAAGTTTGCTTTGTTCAAAAATAAACTATCATATTCGATTTCTTTTTGTTTTACTTCATCAATTAAATTTTGAACGTTTCCTCTTATAGATGGGTTACCAGGAATACTTCTACAATTATCTTTCTGTAGTTTTGAATCTCCACTTTGGAAAAGGTGCCAACGAGATATAAATTTTTGTACGTCGGGATGGGCCGTATATCGAACAACATCATTTTGAAGATATTGCCATGGATTGATGACTTTATCCCAATAAAGTGAAATACATTTTGTTTTCACAATTTCTTGTGGAAGTGGTTCTAACTCCTTAACTACTTTTTCCTGATTTTTTACAACAGCAATATTTATGTCACCAATTATGATATCATCAGAAAAAATAAAATCACTTAATTTCATATGAGGCATGGCTAAGTTAATACTTCTATTGCGAAAATAATGCCCACCAATTGTTTCATCTGGAGCATCCAGATTCCAAGCATGACCCTTATGATACGTATTGACATACAAATGATTGAACGGGGCTGATAATCCCAATCGTTGATGTGGATAAACACGTGTTTTAATTACATTGGCATTAGTAAACATGTAACAATACATTACTAACTTTCTACCATCGGCTAATGTCCATTTTGCAAATGGTAATTCTATAGGTGTTGCAAGAGTAAATACAAACAGTAAAGTATTATCTTCTTGTTTCAAATTTAAAATATCTTTGAACACTTGCATTCCATTGCCTGGAAATAAAGTACCGCCCGTAAACATTGGTAAGGTATTTTTTACATTAGGTACTGTACCTAAATGTAAATGTTTAAATGATTCCGGTTCTTCAACATTCTCATAAGATAGATTCAAAATTTCATTTATTTTATTTGATTCTTCTGTAGTTAATTGAATTGCTCCAATATCTGCATATCGTGGTCCTTCCATTTCTGATTCTTTACTTTTTTTAATATCTGCATTTTCATTTTCCATAAGTTACTTTACTATTTTATGTAATTAAAATCAAAACTTTAAAATTGAATTATTCCTACTTATTTATAAAATGGATGAATGGTACGAAAAATCGATAGGATGCAATGGTAAAATAGATTTTGAAGACACGATAGAAAAAAAATTATATATTATGAACATAGAAGATAATTATTGTCTTGTAAAATATCGTTTTGGAATTTACATCACGATAGTTTTTAATATAAGTACAGAACAACGATTGAATCGTAATACTTATTATAAAAATGAGTATCAATGTTATCATTATAAACCAGCCAAAGAAAGGGTACAAGACCAAATGGAAGCACGTGCGCTTCGCCTTATTCTCAAAGTCATTTGTGATGAACTCTTTTCCTGGTAGGCAGAACCTACGGTTCCGCACCATTAGCACACAATAAATGGAATTATCTATTTTATTTCAAACATTATCAACAAACTATTGCAGTTTTATTGGGATACCAATTATGATAAAAAGTATAAGTTCATTTATTGATAGATTATAATGCAATACAAATGTCCTATATGTACATTATGGCCTTCTAGTCATTCATTAAAAAAAGTAGAGAAAAATGGAATATTCTATTACTATACATGTCCAGCACAAGCTACATTGTATTATGATGTAAAAGGTATTATCAATCATTATGATGGTGTGTTAAGTGAAATACCTGAAAACAAAGAGTGGATTTGGATGTTTGATAGTGCAGGGTTTGGATTTACTCACGCAATACAGATCAATGTTGCGATTGAATTGTCACAATTGATTTCAAACAAATTTAGTAAAAATCTTAAAAAAATAATCATAATAAATCCAACTTCTTACATTACAATAACTCATAACATAGTAATGCCTTTTTTAAATCAAAAACTAAGAGATATCATTGAAATCAATTATGAAGCAAAAACGGCAGACGCAATAAAAATTGAAATGATCTAGATTTTGGTTAGTAAAATGGACGTTTCTAATTGCATACGTGGTCGTCACTATGTAACTTGGATCAACGGAAAATGTTATCGTGTCCAATATTTACATGATTATACATTTTTAATGTATCACAAAAAAACACCGATATGTGACATGGTATTTAATAAATTATTTCGATATACATTTATTCCAAGTGCAACAGCACGAGCACAAGAAAATATGGAGTCCAGAGCACTTCATCTTGTCATACGAAATCTTATCGGCGACGAAACATTCTACTGGTAGGGAGAACCTGGGAGCGACCCATTACCGGTGAAGCTGGAAGCTTCAAAAAACAATATAAATGGTTCATTTGAAAAGAATAATATGTGCGGTATTTTTGCATTAATAAGACCATCTATTTTTGTCAAAACCGCAATGGATGCATTTGAAAAAGGTAAACATCGTGGACCAGATGAATCTATTTTTTATACGTTAAGAAATGTATGGTTAGGATTTCATCGATTGTCTATTAATGGCATTTCGAATGGATCACAGCCTTTTGAAAAAAATGGAATTTATTTAATTTGTAATGGTGAAATTTATAATCATAAAGCTCTTTATGCGCAAATAAATAAAACGCCTAAGACAGAATCAGATTGTGAAATTATTTTAGATTTATATGAAGAGTATGGCATCGAACAAACACTTCACATGATTGATGCATCTGAATTTGCCTTTTTTTTATATGATTCCAACAAAGAAGTATATTATTCCGCACGCGATCCTTATGGTGTACGTCCATTATATCATGCTACATGTGGGGATATGATTTGTGTTGCGTCGGAATTAAAAATGTTTCCGGATTGTTTTCAAACCATTGAACCAGTGATGCCAAGTACAACGGTATGTTATTCTATGGATGAAACCATATGGTATACTTCTATGCCCTCTATTCAACATTCTTTTTCAACACCTCATTCACGTATTCGTGATACTTTGTACGATTGTGTAAAGAAACGTGTAATGAATACAGAAAAACCTATGGCCTGTTTATTATCAGGAGGGCTAGATAGTAGTTTGATTGCTACGTTGGTGAATCAATGTCGTAAAGAATTGGGTATGAAAGAACTTTTAGAAACATACAGCATTGGATTAGAAGGTGGTGAAGATTTGAAGTATGCACAAATCATGGCTACATTCCTAGGATCGAAGCATACATCGATTATAGTAGAAGAAAAAGACTTTTTAAATGCAATTCCAGAAGTTATTCACATGATTGAAAGTCGTGACACAACTACGGTAAGGGCGAGTGTAGGTAATTATTTAGTAGCCAAGTATATAAAAGAACATAGTGATGCCAAAGTAGTGTTTAATGGAGATGGGTCTGATGAAGTATGTGGAGGATATCTTTATATGAAACGTGCACCTACTGCCGTTGAATTTGATAAAGAATGTAGACGTCTAGTTCAGGACATTCATTATTTTGATGCACTACGAAGTGATCGGTGTATTTCCGGAAATGGGTTGGAAGCAAGAACACCGTTTTTGGATAGAGCTTTTGTAGAAATGTATTTGTCTATACCGGTAGATTTACGGTTTACACAATGTGAAAAGGAATTGTTACGTGAAGCATTTGAAGGATATATGCCGAAAGAAATTTTATGGAGAAAAAAAGAGGCATTTAGTGATGGGGTTAGTTCATTGAATCGTTCTTGGTTTAGTATCATTCAAGATTCCATACCGGAAGAAATTAAAACACAGTATGTAGACACATCTATTACGATGGAACAGTTTTATTATCAAACATTATACAATGAACATTATAAAGTAGATGTATTGCCTTATTATTGGATGCCAAAATATACAACAACCAAAGATTGTAGTGCACGAACTTTAGAAAACTATATATAATTATAGATTGGTTAGACGCAAATCACGTAATCGTAAAAGCGTAAAACAAAACGTAGAAAAATGTTGTAACACTTTATGTATCTTTGGAATATGAACCCTAACGAAACACGTCTTCCCAATGAAAAAGTGTTTCAGCATAATGCACGTTATTTACCAAATTATAAAGTACTAGGTCCAAAAGATATTGAACCTTTATTACCTCTTTTTCCAAAAATTCAATCTTATTGGGATATTATTCCTCATTGGGTAATCAAAGCAGACATTGGACGTTTACTTTATATTTATGAAAATGGAGGTGTTTATTTAGATTGTGATTGTCTGATTCATCAAGAACTTCCAAAAGAACCATGGGTATGTGTTGAAAAAATAGTGCCGGTACATACACTTGGTCCAAAAGAATCAAAACAATCCTCTCATTCGATGCGCATTGCAAATTATGCTTTTGGATTTACAAAGCACCATCCCTTATTGAAAGATGCATTGGATGAATGTGCAAATCGTTTGCCTTTTTTAGAAGATGCATCCCATGCAAATATATTATGGGTATGCGGTCCAGATGTTATTACTACTGCATATCATCGATTATCACTGGACGAAAAAAAGAAAATTGCTCTTTTAAGTAAAAATTATATTCAACATTTAGAAGCGGGATCTTGGCGTTAAACACATGCACGATAATACTGTGTCATGACTGCCGTTTTGCTTTTTCGATCAATACGACATACCATGCCAGGACGCATACATAATACTTGAGCGACTGCATCATACCGACTAATAGTAGGCAAATCTGCATTGGATTGAATGTGATATTTTTGAAAGAGTTGTGTTTTTTCTTCCTCTGATAACAAAACATGGTTGGGAACAATAGTATGTTTCAAAATATTAAATTGGAGTCGTTTAATGTTAAGAACAGAAACATAAATGGAAGAGTCATTCCATAATTTGTTCATGTCAGCAATCATGGTATCATTAGGGTCTGATTTTGCAATGATGATAAGGTTATCTGTTTTTTTCAAAATGGGTGGTTCTCCATCCACTTCGTCAAATAAAGAACAAGTCACCGTTGGTATCACCAACTTTGTATCTAAATGATATTTGATAAAGACTTGTTTTCCCGAAGTATGGGTTAATTGTAAATCTAACCGTTTATTCTCCATCATGCTACCAATCATGGACAAACTATAATGATCATAATTAGAAACGTTATATCCTTGTTCTTTTAGAATTTCTAAAAGATGGGTTCGAGACAAATAAACCTGAGTTACTGAAATGTCCATTGTTATAGATATGTATTAATTTTAAACTCAATTTTTTTAAGTTTAGCTATTTCATTTAATCTTAATTCCTAGATTTATATTTTTCTAAATTCAATAGGTTTGTTACCATAAATGTATAAATCACCATATTTTTCAGTATGATATCCATCCAATTGTACATTCGATAACGGTATTATTTTTTCCAACTGTTTGTAAACACCTTCTACATCACATTGCTTTCGTTTACAACTTTTTTCTGGTGTACCATACATGTGTTTGTATTCTAGTTTGATAGAATCGGTATATTCTTTAAACCATGCAGGTGTTACAAATGTTTTCAATGTTTGTAAAACACTATTTAAAAAACGTAAATCATGACTTTCATTTTTTTTTTGTGTTACGATATGATAAAATCCGCGTTCATTGGATAATCTAAAATTGCTAAATCCACGTTCATCTCCACATTTTTTTTTACATTTCGGTAATTGACATACTTCGTCATAAATATCTTTGGAATCTTCCGTGTCATTAAAATAACATCTACCATAATCAATAATTTTTGCAATGTAAGGCGATTTAAACGTAATCACACCGGTTTCTGTTTGATAATGAAATTCAATATATTGTCCAGGAACGGGTTCATATAAAATAACATTTTCCATGTGTAAATCATAATGTGTAAAATTCTTTCGCATGTGAAATAAAGGATAATATATTTGAAATAAAATAGGAAGAATATGCTGAAAGGTATGTTCGTTCAACGTTTCCCTTACAGTTTTACAGCCACGTATGTGTTGTATCAATACGGCCATGTATCTTGAGTTTTCACATCCAACGGATAAATCAAATGGTTGAGGTTCAAGCATACTACGAAATACCGAAGGGATCACTTGTTTTGTGGTTCTCATGTGATTCCATTCATCGTAAGATTTATATTTAAATAACCCGTAGGTTTCTAAAAAACAAGGGAATAAAAAAGTCATTTTATTTAAAAATTGTCCAACACGATATTCATACATTAAATTATCCGATTCATAAGAAGTTGTTGATTTTAAAACCGCATACGCATTATAACCTCTTTTTGTATATCGAAGTTCATTGACAAAACCGTTAGAAGAAGGTGCGCCAATACGTTTTACTTGATCTACCAATTCAAAAGAAAAATGATTGAAAAATTCTTTGATTTTGATAGATTCAATGCCGAACGCAATGCAAAGTCCTGCTTCACTACAAATTGATTTGAGGTACATTTCACGACGTTTATGTTTGGTACGATTCATGAACATTTGAATACGCGAAACAGTTTTTTGTAAATCTTCATGTACGGTCTTTTCTTTAGCGTCTTTTGCTACACAAACGCCTTGTTTGTTTTTTCGTGTACCATTTGGGCATCGTTTTTGAGATTGTTTTTCTTTGAATTTTGCTACACAATCACCTTGTTTATTTTTTCGTGTTCCATTTGGACATCGCATATTATATGACTATATAATATGGCAGCGTTGGTAAAATCTGAACTGGATCCGGAATCTTTTGAAATTTTTGATTCACATACTATAGCAGAACGTCTAGCATTAACTGTTGAATTCACAACTTTGAAAGAGGGAGCAAAATACAAACAAAAGTTAAGTGACATTCTTGAACGTGCAGAAAGACATCCTATTGTTGCGTTTGAGTTGTCTAAATTAGAAGATCAATTAAAAGTTGAGTTAATTGAGTGTGGTTTATACGAAACGTTCAAGACTAAATATCAATCAAATCGTGAAGTATGGGAAAAAAGGGGAGAGGATGGAACGGTGGGAAAAGAATGTATGGGGCTTATTCAAGATCAATTATTTGAAGCTCGTCGGCTAAAAACAATTATCGACCGTATTCATGCAAATCCTGGTTTAATACCACCCGAATGGATGGCACCATTACCACCTGGTATTAGATTAGCAACTATGGGTGAATGTAATGGAGAAACAGAAAGCCCCATCACCTACGATGATTTAAAAGAAGGTAGAATAGTAAAACTTACAACAGATAACAAATGTTATACTTTAAATGATCTTGTTCATTTTTATAACCATCACAGAGGAATAGATATGCGATCTCCTATTACAAGAAAAGAATTGAATGCAGTAGATCTAGAATTTATGCGTATATTAGCAAGACGTCGTCGTCCTCTTGGAATGAATGGTTCATGGTCTGGTGGTAAATCAAAGAAAAGTAAGAAAAGCAAGAAAACAAAAAAGTCACAGAAAACAAAAAGAAGAAAATCAAAAAAATTAACTTAATTCATGATGACTAACATATTGAAATGTATCATTTAATTCAACCATTATCATTTTTTTACTTGGTAATTCATATTGTTCAAACGTTTCTTCATTCATTTGTAACAAATGTTTCATTAGTACACGCATGGTATGTTTATGTGTTACAATAAACGGAGTATGTTTTTCATTTAATGTATATAAAATATCATTTTCATAATAAGGCAATAAACGTTTCAATACATCTTCTTTGGATTCACCATTTTTAATTGTTTCAAAGTAACAATTTTTATAAACTGGATAAATAGAGGAGGAAAATGGTTTAACAATGGGTGGTTTCATATTATAACTAGACCTCATCATTTTTGTAAACAAATCACCATATAATTCACGAATGTATTGTCTTGGTATTCCTTCCAACGTACCGTAATGTTTTTCATTTAATCGCCAAGACGTATGAATGGTTGCATTTGGAAATGTTTTTTGAATAATGGTCGACGTATCAATGCTTCTTGCTAACACGGAACTAAAAAAAATAGTAGGAATTATTTTGTGTCGTTGAAGAGTAACGGCCATGTCATGTGCTTCTTCTTTACCTCGAAACGTCAATGGTATGTTTGTCCATCCAGTAAATTTACTATCTTGATTCCAAATAGATTCACCATGTCTAGCAATAATGAATCGATGCATACTGAGATAATTGCAAAATCTTTATATTTAATTAAGAAAAATTAGTTTTTCTTTTTTCAAAGTCAACGTATCACTTCCACCAATCACTTCTACTTCTTCCGTTTCTTTTTCTATAATAGGTTCTGGTTTCTCTTCTTTTTTCTTATATTCTGCCGTAGGTGCGAGTTCTACCGTCAATTTGTGACACCATTCATTCAATGTTTTGTGTTCTACAATGGTATACTGAAGTGAATTCACACCGTCAATTTTCCATTGTAATTGATCTGCAATCAAACGTTCATTTTTAAATCCTTCTACAAAGGCAGGATCTTTTGTTGCAAAAATATCATTGGTTGTGTCCATTTCTTTTCCTTCCTTGGGTTCATTCGGACGATATAACGGATCATGTATACGATGAGCTAACGCATCATCTTCACCACCCCAACCATAAAAGGTGTTGGGGAATCCATTCATTCGTTTGAATACTTCTTTCGATACACGAAGCACACGACCTAAAAAGAAATCACCATCATATTTAGAAGGACTTACCAACCCACCAAGATGCATCAACCCTTTTCCATCATCCGTATAATATTTGTGAATCACATCTTGAGACATTAAGATATCCACGTCATGTAATACAAACGTAGTAATACTAGGTAACTTTTCTAAACAAAAATCGTATCCAATGTTTAGCAAGGCACCACGATTAAATTTCTTTCCATCGTTACTTTGTTCAATAATCAAAATGGGAAGATTTTTATAATGATTCAAAAATTGTTTCAATTGTTCTGACCGATTTTGATTTCCATCATCACGATAAGGTACCAAGATAATTGTTTTATTCGAAACACCAGTAGATGCTTTGCATGACAATATATTTAGTGTATTTTTTTTTGGTCGTAATGATTTTACTTTTGCTGAATCTACCTCATACATGTTCTTTTGTGGCGTTAATAAGGAACCTACTGAATTACACAAATCGGCAACATAATCATAAATAAAGTCTTTTGTAAAATGAGCATTATAAAACGCCATTGCATTTTGTGCAATTCGTTGACAGATATCATCGTGATCTTTACACCATTGTATTACTTCACCTAAATCACTCAAATCATGTTTAACGCGAATACAATGAGCTTCAGAAATATCTTTATCTGTAATCTGCGACTTTTGAATCATAGGTTCAAACCATAATGTATATTGCGAATCTACATTTAAGATGCAAAATCCTAATTTGAATAAAGGACCAAAACGGTACGCAGCAGAGTTACCTTCTACGTTGATAATGAATTTGCACATGGTTTGTTGATCCATAGAAATACGATTTTCTTCCGGTGAACTACCTTTGTACTCCACATGAAGTCCGTCTTCTTTTCGCACAGCCTTGATACGATCTGTGAAACGTGTAATGCGTGCATTTAATCCTTCAATGGTACCTTCCCGTGTCAATTGATCTAATCTCATGCGAGGATTTGTTTCTGGGGTATTTCCGCAACCGGTACCTTGACCTCTCCAGATAAACTCTACCTTTCTCTTTTCCCAAGGAAGAGGTGTTATCTTCGTACTATCATTTTTACATTTCAATAGACCACCTTGATAGGATGCAAAATATTTATCTTTGCAAATGTCTTCCCAATCATCACCGGTTGGAAATGGAAAATCTGCGTGATTCACTGTTGTGCTTTGTGCAACTACTGGAATAAATGGTTTCCCTTTGTACGCATCCTTCATGTCTACGTCTCCATAAATAGAGTCAAACGATTCTTTCCAATCCTTACGTAAATGAGGAAAATCTTTACGTGTCATGAAAAAGAGACAATCATTCACTTTTCGGTGACTACACGTTTCTACCAACATGTCATAAAATTGTGGTAAATACGCTTCATTTGGATCTTTATCCATACTCTTTTTTTCTGTACGTAAAAGACAATTTGTGGCGTGCCAGGTAGTTCTATCGTCAGACGTTTGTTTCTTCTTTTTAGAAGGTAAAGATGCCATAAATTCATCAAAATTTTTAATATCAAAATCATTTGCGTAGTTCACATTATACATTAAAATAAAATTACATACCTTGTTGTTCTTAATTCTAACAAAAATTCCAGTTTTCATTTTGGACCAATAGTAATCGAGTGTGGTATCAAAACTATCTGGAGTAGTTCGGTAAATGTCAAACGAGCATCGTTCTTTATGGTATACTGACTCATACGCAGTAGGATTAATATCGCGAACAGAGACACTTAATTGTTCCATTTCTTTTTCGGATTCAATGCAAGGGAACATGGTTGGATTTAACGTAGCATGTTCAAACGATTTTGATTCGTCAAAACAATTGGCAAAGGATTCGCCATTTTGAACGACCACGGATTCATTGGATACATAAAGCCGATTTTCTTTAAGAGAATACACTTCATTCGATAATGAAAAGAAGGATGGTTTGGACACTTCTTTACCTCTCATCGATTCAAAATGAGAAATATTGTCTGAAGTAATCAATCGCATTTGTACATTCATGGTGCCTAATTCTTGTAAAAGTAACTTGAACGAATACGGTACTTGTACTACGCTGAATGATCCTTCGTACGATGCATCTTTATCTAGAATACTTTTTTGAATTTTACCTTCATTATAAATTGCAATTAACCCACTATGATTATCCACACAAATACGGTAAGGTTTACGTGTACTATTCACTAACATGGTTCCATCACCACGTGTCATCATGGATTCACGTACAAAAGAAGACATGCCATTGGCAATGACGCCATCGCGTTCCATTTCACCAATACGTAAACCACCTTCATTCGATCGTCCTTGTACGGGCTGACGTGTTAATGCCGTGTTGGGACCACGTTCACGAAAGTTGATTTTGTCTTCTACCATGTGTTTCAACCGCAAGTAATAAGTAGGACCAATAAAAATGTCACTTTCTAACATGTCTCCCGTCATGCCATTGCATAAGACTTCCGTTCCACTACTATGAAACCCCATTTTATTTAATTCATCCTTGTATTGTATTTCTGTATTAAAGGCAGTACAATCACCTTTGGCACCTTTTTCCAATCCAATTTTACCAAGAACTGATTCAATAAGTTGTCCTAACGTCATGCGAGAAGGAAGAGCGTGCGGATTAATGATTAAATCAGGACGAATTCCTTCTGCGGTAAATGGCATATCTTCTTCATTTACTACCAAACCACAGGTTCCCTTTTGTCCTGCACGAGATGCAAATTTATCGCCAATAGAAGGGGTACGTGTATGACAAATACGTACCTTGGCCATACGGTGTCCTGGAGGATGATCCGTAATAAACGTACGATCTACTTGTCCTAATTGATCTTTTTTTGGATAAATGTTTTTGACATGGGTTCCGCTCACCATACGCATCAATACAGTTTCGGGCGTTACGTTTGTTTGAAGAGGTGCAAGTCCGAACTCATCGGTGTTGCTACCACCTTCAAAAATCATAGGAGAATCTCCTGCTGATTCTTGCATTTCATATGTTTTGAAATAACTGGTATTGAACATACCACGTTCTAACGAAGCGCGGTTGAATAAAATGGCATCTTCTGTATTGTATCCCGTATAACACATGATGGCTACAATTGCATTTACACCATAAGGTAACGTTTTAAATTTGGGAAGAAAACTACTTTGAACAAGTGGATCTTGTCCATAATTGAGAACGACACCCATGGTATCCATCCGATTTTGATAATTGGTATGGTACATGGAAACTGCTTGTTTCGATTGACCACAAGAAAACGAGTTACGAGGTAATGGAGAATGTTCTGGAAAAATAATTTGATTACCCATGAATCCTAACAAAAGCGACGAATGAATTTCTACATGGGTATGAAGTGTGATTTCATCTTTGGAAAACGCAATAAGTGACGTATTAGATTCTTCCGTATCCAAGTATTCAATGGCACAAGGATGTTTTGCTCTTCCTTGAGTAAGTTCTTTCCAAGAAAGAGTTGGATTTGGTTCTACCATGACACCATCTTCTACATAAAAGAGTGGACGTTGTAATCGTCCTGCATCAGTAAAAATGTACAAGATATTTTCACCAATGTTCCAACTAATACTGGTAGAAATGGGGAGACGACCGTGACGACGACTCATGCGTAACAAAGTTACGGCTTGTTGTGGATCTTCCACACAACCATGCCATTCTCCATTCACAAATAATTTGACGTAAAGGGGAATATTAGCAAACGTTTCCAAAGGAATAAGTTTGATACGTAAATGTTCGATTTCATCAAAGACAACTTGTTTGGAAAATCCTTCCGTGATGCGACAAGCAATGGCTAAATGCTTATGTGTTCCGACATCTCCACCATCGGGTGTATCGACTGGATCGTACATACCCCATTGAGACGTATGCAAAAGGCGCGGTGCAGTTACTTTGGCACTTTTATCAATTTGAAGGACACATTTACGAAGATGAGAAATGGAAGAGTTGAAACTGAGACGGTTTAACTTTTGTGCCACACCTACTTTTTGTGTATACGAAGTAGCACCCCATCGTCCTTTGAATCCGCTAAGTATACCTTTTTCAGCAATTCGTTCTTCAAAGAATTCACGATAATTGGTTCGGAACAAAGAGGGAAACACTTCGGGATCATCGTACACTTTTTCATTTTTGTTGTAGGTCCGATCAATTACACGTTGCATATCTTTTAATTGTTTTGAATAAAAATCAGTAAACAAATGCGTTAATAACACACCGGTTGTGTCGACACGTTTGTAACGATACGAGTCACGATCGGTAGGACGATCAATGCCAACGGCTACACGAAGCAGTTTTTTCACCATGTATCCTAAAAAGTAAGCCTTGTCAACAAAATTAAGTTCACCAATATGGGGTAAAAAGAGTTCGGATAAGATACGAAGGGAATAATGAATGGAATGGTATTTGGTGAAAGTACCAATAAATTGAATGGCCATGGCTTGCGTATAAATACTTCCAGCATCACAAACACTTTCATGAAAATAAGGGATAAGTGATTCATCACCTTGCAGACAAACGTCAATGATTTGTTTATCAGAAATGATACCTAATGCCCGCATGACAATAAAAAGTGGTATAGGGTGGTGTACATCAGGAAGCTCGACTACAATTTGATGAAGAGAAACACCATCGTGGTTTCCATCTTTATCTTCTTTCGTAACCATGTACACGGTAGTAGACCGTGCCAACTTCGTTTCATCTTCGGATTCAGATTTGATAATGGCTCCGTAATAATATTTATCTGAAAATTTCTTCATGACGACAATGGCATTGTTGGCGCGTCCTTCTTGACAAACAATGGCTTTTTCACTTCCATCGATGATGAAGTATCCGCCTTGATCGCTTGTACATTCACCCATATTGAAACAAACATCGGCTGGTACGGTGGATAAAACACATTGTTTGGATTGAATCATGATGGGAAAATACCCTAAAAGAACAAGGGGAGTGGTGAATTCATAAGAAGGCATTTCTTGTCCTAAAATGGTAAAAGTAAATGTAATTTTGGCATGAATGCTAAAAGCATACGTCATGTTGCGTAAGCGTGCATCATTGGGGTACATGATTTTTTGAACACCATTTTCATGAAATAGTGGATTACCAAAAACGATATCGGTTCCTTCTTTGCCTCCTACATAAATGTTGCATTCATGCTGAAAATTGCCTTGATCATTTTGTTTTTTCAGAATGGTAATGGGATTTTTTTTGTGAAGAATGACGGGAATACGATCTAAAAATTGGTTGTAAGATTCTAAATGATGTTGAACTAAAAATCCAGGTTCAGATAGGATTTTATGAACATACTCCATAAAATAGAGAAAGAGGAATAAATTTAAATGTTTATAATTAATATAAACCATACATTGCAAAAATGTAAAGAATTTTTAAAAATATTAAATTATGAAATTGTTACATTATTCATGTATTGGAATGAATTCTGCAATGTAATCAACACATTGTTTACATTCCAGACGTTTACGATTGAATTTGGTAAGGGTTTAACAGCATGAATGGGATTTCATAAAGAAAAATATGGAGAATATCCAATCATTTTCTTTATGAAATGAAATCATTTGATATGGAGGATCCTTGTTAAAATTAAAGTAATGTTTGGAACCCGTACGTTTTCTTTTGCATTTCTTGTCGAGATAAATAATCTTGTTTTAAATCACCTTCTACATATTTTGGCATTCGTCCATACGTAGAAGGGCAACCATTTTGTAAACAAGCTTCTGTTTTATTATATTCCATAATAGACATTGCATTTTTTTGAAGATAAATTCTATAATTCCAATTGGTATTAATGTGTTCTTTTTGTCGTATTTGTTCATTAATCACAGCGGTAGGTTGCCAATTTGAATAAACACGTCCATCTTCCATAGTTGCAGGAAAATTAGAATGAATATTGTTCATATTATTCCTTTTTATTTAAAAAGTCAATTAATTCCTTTTTTGTTCTTAATTTAGGGCCTCCTGCTAACGTTACTTTTTCCTTGAGATCTTTCAAGGACATACTCTCATAATTCACATTATCATCGGATACGACTCTTTTTTCTAAAGAAATTGTTTTTACTTCGTTAACTTCAGACTCCGCGTGATACGGTTCAATGGTTAATCCAATATCTAAATCGTCGTATTTTATCTGTTCAACTATCTCTTTCTCTTCTTCCTCTTCCTCTTCTTCCTCTTCCTCTTCCTCTTCCTCCTCTTCTTCCTCTTCTTCCTCTTCCTCTTCTTCCTCTTCTTCCTCTTCCTCTTCCTTTTCCTCATTTACATACTCTAATCGATTTAAACCCGCCATGGTTTGAACCGTATCGGTCAATAAATTGACTCTACTTTCTAAAGCACTCAATTTTTGACGAACAAAAAGAAACAATACACCAATCAATAATCCTAGAATGGCAAAAACAATCATAGTGTAAAAAAATACTATAATTCATTTATTTATCCGCATAATGTTTTGCTTGAGATACGATTGACTCTGGAAAATTCATCTCTTCCAAAACGCGTATTCCCCCCTTTACAAAGGAAATACCTGGTTTTAATTTATATTCTCTCATTTGTTTCATAGGTAATTCTTTCATTTCTTTGCACAATTCTAAGAAATGTGTTGTTAATAAAAAGTCAAACGTATCATAGTTTAATAAATATCGAAGCATGGAGCTTCCTGTAGCAATCGCTTCTTCTGGATTAGTTCCTGAAAATAATTCATCAAAAATACATAACGTCCTCTTTGTTTTATCCGCTTCGATAATCTCTTTACAACGTCTAGCTTCTGCCTGAAACAAACTGTCTCGACCACACGTATCCGGTATATTCACATAACAAGCAAATGTATCATAAGGACATATGGTTGCTGATTTGTAAAACCCACAGCCAAATTGTTGTGATAATAATACGTTAATCAATGTCATTTTTAGAAAAGTTGTTTTGCCAGAAGCATTGGGACCAGTAACTACCATGTTTTTCAATGTATACGTGTTTTTGACTGGTTTTGGAATGGGATAATAAGCTTGTTTGAATGTAGTTTTGTCACCAAAAGAACACTTTTTCAGTTTTTTCAAACATGTCATACAATCCAAATATTCATTCAATCCAATTGTGTATTCAATTAATTGTGTTAATTCTTCTTTGTGGTACAATTCGTAAAAAAAGGCACGATTACTTCCACAATACCATAAGTTTGTGGGTACAGACCATCGATCTAGATAATGTCTTAACAAAAGGTCCTTTTTTACTACATCTTGAAAAAATGATTGATAGGAAGATAATGGCTGAATACGTTTTTGTAATTCATCCATTCGTTTCAACGTATCTTTCGCATATACTTTGGCAGAGTTCATCACTTTGTGAACATGGGTTAAATTTTTATAAAAGCTAACTAATGTGTATATATTGACATAAAGTTGTACACAAAAAAAGACAAGTGCACCTAACTGATTTGTTTGTTGAGAAGAAGGTAGTTTTGCAAAATTTGCCATTGCAAATAATGGATGTTTTGTGGAATACAATTGAAACATGGTCATATAATGTGACCATTCTAATGGTAGTCCCTGACGTATCAATAATAAAAAAGGTAACAATAATAATAATAAGGGCATGATTACAAATAACACAGGTGAAGTAACAAAATACATGCTAATCATAAAAAGAAAGGTACGCGATTCATTAAAGGAAGAAACCCATGGTGATTCTAAATATTGATACGTTAATTTAAATTCTTTATTTTCCTTGAGTTGTTTCCAATGAGTAATAAATTCCATTTGAATGGGAGAATAAGAATCATGTACTTTGGTAGACTCTTTTAAAAAAGTGACATCTTTCGTGTAATAAGAGGCAAGATCTTTTACTATATTACATTTCGGAAAGATACGATGATAAATGGCAACGTCTTTAGAGTCAATCAGTTCCAATTCTTCTTTTACAGAGAGAGGAACGGATTGATGTTCAACATATTGAATGGGTAATGTAAACATGAGGTATTCTATGAAAAAGTTTTCGGGATTCTTTCTTAAAGTGTAAGGGTGGCTTGAACATCGGAACCTTTAATAAAATTAAATTGAATTTTGTATTGATTGATTAAATTGCTGAATATATTTCCTCCAGGCCCTTTTTTGTAGACATTCCATGCTTGCTGTGGACTCATGGGTGTATTCCAATATTGAAACCGATTCGTATAGCCTGAAAACCCACCATCTGGCGTTAAATAGATAGGTGCATCTGGATTTACGACGGGTACATCTGGAAGAACACATGTTTTTACTAATTTACCATTTACATAGGAATCTAACGATTTGTTATTTAATGTGACGATAATATTGGTCCATTTTTGTATGGGAATATTGGGTATAACACAATCAAATGGCTCTTCTGATGTAGTCATCGTTACAACTGCACTATTATCAGTTGGCATCAATGTAAGAGAAGGAGTAAATACAGATCCTAAAGTACCCCTTAAGAAAATTATTTTTTCTTTTCCATATCGATAGGACCAATCATCGATATAAACCCAAATACTATAACTATAATTAACGCTTCCACTATTTGGAAGAGAATTGGCTGGAATAACTAATGCAGTTCTTCCATCTGATATATTGCTTAATGTTTTTGAAGTAGTAAATAACCAAGACAATAAATAGACAAGAACTAAAAAGCCCACCACAATGCCTATTGTCATCATTGCACTCATAGAATAAACAAAATATTATTTTTATGGAATAATATACATGAATCCATTTATTTCCTTATCTCTCAACAATACTAATTTACGTATTAATGATTTATATTCCAGTTCACGTTGATAAGGATTCAATGAAAACAATGAATGATAATATTGAAGAATAAATGGTTTCAACCATTGTGGTTTTATTTTATCCATCGTAACAATGGTTTCATATTTACACGTAGCAAAATTAAATATAGTCAATTCTTCTAACATTTTTTTACATACCGTTTTTACTTTTGTTTCATTATATTCTAAAATTGTTTTTTCAATCAAATGTGTTCTTAATAATCCTTCATATTGTAATAAAAATTGTTTTAAATCAAAATCCATTTTTGCATAATAAAAAAAGAGAGGATGAACTTTCAAATGAAGATATAAATAATATAACATATTTTTGGTAAAAGCAATACCAGTATATGGATTTTTGATAGGCAACGGTTCTACAATCATATAATATTCTGTATGCAATAAGGAAGAAAAAATGAGTTGTTGTAATTCATACGCATGAAATGTATATTTTTTAGAATCAATAATTAATTCCAACCGATTTTTTTCAAATGGTGTCATTGATAAATCACATGTGTTACAGGAAGGTAAACGTTTTTTTCTCCATTTATTTATAAATCTGCGTAGCCTATTTCGAAGAGACAACATATGACAAGCAATTTTAATACATAGTGGTTTAAAATTCGTTAAAAAAGGATTTGTACTAATGGAATAAATTGTATTTTTTTTGAAACAAGACAGTACATTATATAAAAATTCGGGTGAATATAGTAATGATTTTTCGTCGCATAATTGTTTATATTCTTCATCAAAATGCTGGATAGAATACCGTATCTCCATTATTAATCTAATAGTATCTATTTTTTAAATTAAAACAGTTGAATGGTATACTCAACTTCCTTATCTTTCACCGTTTCTGCAATCGACCCCAAATTATTGTGAATCTGAATGGTATCACATGAATCTTTGCCAAATACAATATCTTTTACTGGTGTAGTCTTCTCTTTTGGTGTAAAGGATGCTAATTTCTTCATATCCAATAATATACTGAATGAACTTGTACCATAATATCCTTCTTGACCACACATAACATTAGCAGACACACCACGCATGTTATCTACTTCACCATGTCTTGCTGCTTTCAAAAACTGCTCTGGTGTTTCTTCAAAAGATGCTTTGGCTATCGGTCCAATATCATCTCGATTTACACCATGACGAAATACGGACGTAATGGGTGTAGTGCATGTCATACGATCTGCTAACAATGTTTTATGATGATCATTGATATAAGCACCATCAAATTCAATCACCTCGGTAAGTTCCGATAGAATACTTTCTCTTGCTGCTTCTACACCCAAAATATCCTCCATTTCTTTAATATCGTTACTAAAAGTGCGTGTTGCATCAATTCCTTCAAACCCAAGTAAATCTAATAAATTGGTACCAATCGTATCCAATACCCATATTTCTTTGGTTTCATAATTTCCTTGAGTCCAGGATACATTATTTTTCACTGTACGAATGTTTACTTTTGGAATATTTTTGACACCACGTAAAACAACATTTAATAGTTTTGTTTGCACCTCTTTCAAATTATAAACGTAGTCCATGTTGTAAAAGACACTTCGATTCTTATTTTTTACTTTTTTGGTATCAATCGGGCGAATACGAAAGATTAATTCTTCTTCATTGTAATCCGAATAAATACACTGCATCATATCAATACCGCTTTGTTTAATCGCCAAATTCACATCATCCATAGTGATGCGTTTACGAAGCATTTCTTCTTCGTTAAGCTCTAACCGAATGACCCATGGTGTATCAATGGATTGTTCTACCGTAACGCAATCAGCTAACAATTCATCAAATTCTTGATTACGTCGAATAAAAGCACGATCTTTGGGTACGGATTCATTGTTTGGATCAAATATAATTTCTACTTTTTTCATAATGTCCGATAACTTGGTATGTTCAATCATATTCATGAAATGATGTGCGCGTTCTTTACTTGTCTCATCAACTTCTTTTAAATAAATAGTGACCGATGGGTTTTTAGGGTTGGCAGAGAGGGATAAAATTTCTTCAATACGAGGTACACCACGGGTAACATTGGATTTACTTGCTACACCAGCAAAGTGAAACGTATTCAATGTCATTTGTGTGGTCGGCTCACCAATGGATTGCGCAGCAATGATACCTACCATTTCACCTGGTTGAATAATAGTTTTTTTGTAATGTTGTACAATTTGTTCCAACAATGTGATGAGTGCAGATCGTGTAAAATGTTTCTTGAGAAGTTCCTTGGGACTCAAACAATAGTAATAGACAATTTTGAAAAGAGCACTTGGTTTGTACGCACCTAATCCATCTAATTTTGCATAGTACTGATCCAACAAGGTGAACATTTCAAACGGTGTAATGTCAACGAGTACAGCAGATGTCAATAAGAATTGATTCATGAAATGTGACATTAAATAAGGAATGCCAACGGGTACATGAATCTTGTACTCATTTTTGTGATCAAATACGTTTTGATTCAATTTGGATCGTGCATCTACCATAAAGTCAATCCAATACTTGCACCTTTCTTTACATGCGGATTGTTGATCTTTGAATCTAGCACCTGCATCTTTGGTATACGATCCATCTTGTACATGATAATGGTGATAAATTTGCTCTAATTTCATTTCACAAAGTGGTAGGTGAAACGCTTCTACTTTACCAGGATCAATGTTATCTTCACCGTATGAGAATTGTATAATCTTATTCTTATTATTTCGAACAGTTCCATCGTACAAACTGATGCAATCTTCCATGGATTTCACTAATCGACGCTGAATGTACCCAGTAGTGGCCGTTTTGACTGCCGTATCAATCAAACCGATACGTCCACCTTGTGCATGAAAGAACAACTCATACGGATTTAATCCACCAATGAAAGAAGAAGCAACAAATCCTCTGGCAGGAGAAGAATCATCGTATTTGGTGAAATGAGGAAGTGTACGATGTTCAAAACCATAAGGAATACGTTTTCCTTCTACTTGTTGTTGTCCCAAACAAGAAACCATCTGGGAAATGTTAATGTCGGAACCCTTAGAACCGGCTTGTACCATTAAAGCAAACCGATTGGTAGGAGACAAAGCTTCTTTGCCAACTTTGCCAGCCATGGTGTTAGCTTCACCCAAAATAACGTTAATTTTGGATTCAAACTCTTCCATGTTAGATTTACCCGTTTCATTTTTAAAGGCGCCAAACTTAGTTTGAGCAATCAAAGCATCTACTTCTGCACGTTTACCACGAATAATTTCTTTAATTTTATCTTGTGTTTCTTGAGGTGTCATTAAATCTTGAATGCCAACACTATATGAACTCAACTTCATGTACTCATTCACAATGTATTGAATATTATCAATGAAATCTGCCGATGCCATATTTCCATAATCATTAAAGATACGCTGAATCAATCCCTTGGTAGTGGATCCTAATACAGCTTTATCTAATCGTCCGCGTTTATATTCTCCATTGACGATTTCAATGATATTATTAGAGGTTTCTGGTTCACCATCTTTGAACAATTTATTTTTTTGATAACTTGTCATGGGTGGAAGAATGAAAGATAACAATTGCATGTTGGTAATACGCTCTTGTTGGAAAATAGTTTCGTCCACTTTGGTCAATTGAACAACCAAATTCATGGCAGTCAATGCATCAAAATGAACGGCGTGTCCAAAATTATCGCGTTCACGTGTAAATTGAAATGCACCAAGAAGAGAATCTTGAAAAATACCAACGATAGACTGATTGGATGCAGGACTAATAATTTGATTTGGTACCGCAGCTAAATGTTTCAGTTCCGTTTCTGCCTCTAGCGATTGAGGCATGTGTAAATTCATCTCATCGCCGTCAAAATCTGCGTTGTACGGTTTCGTATCACCTACGTTCATACGAAAGGTATTGCCCTTTTTCATGACGCGAACAATATGTCCCATCATACTCATACGATGGAGTGTTGGTTGACGATTAAACAGAATGGCATCACCATCTAACATGTGACGATGAAGAATGTCACCTTCTCTTAACTGAATAGATTCACGATCTGCATATTTCAAGGAAATATGAATGGACCGTCCTTCACTAACACGTTCCAACAACTTGGCACCTGGATATACATCAGGACCATTTCTCAAAAGTGTCGTTAACATAGTAATGTTACGCGCATTGACAGTTACTGGTTTGGTAATATTTTGTGCAATTTTCAAGGGAACACCTAATTCACGAATCGACAAGTTTGGATCAGGAGTAATGACAGACCTTGCACTAAAATCAACACGTTTTCCCATCAAGTTACCACGTACACGTCCGGTTTTTCCATTCAAACGATCTTTGATAGACTTGAAGGCACGTCCCGAACGTTGCGCTGCGGGTTTTGCATTGGGAATTTTGTTATCCACTAGCGAAGCAATAAAGTATTGTAACATCGTGTGATGATCTTCTAGTACCGTAGCCGGTGCATTTTGTGCAATCTTTTCTTGTAACGTTTTGTTGATGCGCATGATTTGTACCAAAATATAGGTCAAGTCATCCTCACTTCGTTGGGAAGAATCATACTTAACGGATGGACGAACCGAAGGGGGTGGAACGGCCAATACTTGACAGACCATCCATTCTGGTCTAGACCATTGAGGACTAAAACCCATAAAGGCAATGTCTTCATCGGAAATGCGTCGAAAGATTTTAATAAACATTTCAGGTGTAATTTTCAAGGTAACGGCTGGAGAATCCGTCATTTTCCATTCGGCAAGAACAGTCGCAAACCCTTCTTGTTTGTATTTGGTAGGTTGTTTGCAACCGCATCCATGTTCGTTAGATTCACCGCATCGTGTAATCTTGTGACAAAGTGTATGCACTTGATTCCATCGACGTTCATTGGATAAGGACAATAACGAAGAATACTTTTTTTTATCTAACAACAATTTGCTACATTTGATACAGATACATTGTATGATTCCTACAATCGTGTCTAAATATTGAATATAAAAGACTGGCCTAGCTAATTCAAGATGGCCAAAATAACCGGGAGATTGAATATAGTCAAGACCATCTGTAGGACAAATGAGACCAGGATCTAATACACCCATACGCGTATCAAACAATCCGTTGACGACTGCTTTATTGTTAACATACGTTTCTTTGTTTGTAATTTCAGCGACTGAAGATTTGCGAATGTCTTCAGGTGAAAGAATGCTGAACTGAATTCCTAGAATGGTAGATTCGTTCATTGTTATAATGAAGTATTATTTGTTTAAAATCAATTTTTTAATCTTTTGTTTAAAAATTGATTTCTTCATTTTACATTTTAAAGTATAATGGATTGCTTTGAAACGTACGAAATCATTTTTCCGCTTCAAGTAGTACAAGGAGACAAAACGTATTCTTGTGAACAGGTACAATGGTACAATTTGAAAGAAGGGGGGCGATATCTTATGATGCACGATGAAACGTATCGTATTGGAACGTTTGAAAAATTCAAATGGATTGAAATGTACAAGCAATGGATGTCTGTCTTTACATATGTACGTAGTTATCCGAACGAATATTGTCAAGAAGTTTCAATTTCAGGTGCTTTACCTTACATTTATTATAAATTGATTTAGTTATTTTTGTATTATTTTAATCTATTTCATATTATGATTCTTATTTCTGCACAACCTGATGTAGTTTATTTTCATTGGCAGGTAGAATTATACATGTATCAATTTAGTAAGCACAATATACCAAATTGTCATGCTGTATTTGGATATGTAGATCAACCATCTGCCAAAGGATTAGCATTGTCTGAGAAATATCCTGGACATATCCATTTTTATAAAGATACACGTATATCATCACAAAAAAAATATATTCCATCTATACGTCCACATATTTTAAAAAAATTTTTTAGAGATTTTCCTGAATTAGGTAAAGAAATATTTTATCATGACTCTGATATTTTTTTAGTGTCTTTACCAGACTTTCCTTCTTTATTACAAGATAATTTTGGCTACGTGTCAGATACCATTTCCTACATTGGATACAATTATTTATGTGGTGTATCTAATCGATATAAAACAAAGTATCCAGAAATACCAGACAATGATCTACTTCATAAAATGTTAGAATTATTTGAAATGGATGAATCTTTAATACAACTAAATGAGCCTCATTCTGGAGGTGCACAATATTTATTGAAAAATGTAGATTCTGACTACTGGGAAGAGGTAGAATTAAAATGCAATGCGTTATATGATTTATTTAAAAAATATGAATCTACTTATCCGATCGAACATCATATTCAAAGTTGGGCAACAGATATGTGGTGTGTTTTATGGACATATTGGAAACAAGGAAACCAAACACGTGTTCATAAAACACTTGATTTTTCATGGGCTACAAGTAATACAAGAGAATATCATGAAAAAAATATTTTTCATTTGGCAGGTGTTACGAATACATTAGAAAAAACCCATTTTTATAAAGGTAATTTTTGTAGTAAAGATTTAATATCTGAATATAGACGTAATCCTTCATTGCTTGATTATGTATCACCTACCAATGCAACATATGAATATATTCAAGTGTTAAAAGAATATGTAGGTCTATCACATGCAATTCCTGTAAAAGAAATAAATCGTTTTTTCTTAAAAACACCGAATCATTATGGAGATATGTACATTAAGCAAACAACTATTTATTTTGGTCGTGAATTATGGAAATCACAAAGTGATGAATACATTATATTTTTCAATGGCACTTGTTGGGTTTTAACATCCTCTAAATATGAAAGTGAAATTAGTGAAACATGTGGTGGTTATGCTTCTGGACATGGTGAGGATCCATCACAATGTAATTGGTAATTTAACAACATAATACACCTCGTCTACGTCTTAATACACGTATATAGGAACTATATTTTGATTTTTCATTTGTAGGCATTTTCCAAGGTGATTTATCTAACGTAAGAATCATATTATAATGAGAAGATGATTTGCATGGAGGATTTTTAATATATTTGTTTGTTTGATTTTCGTAAAAACAAAGCCCTTTACATGTCATACTTTATCTATTTAATATAATGAATCGTATGAAATATCTTTTACCTAAAAAAGATCCTATACCTATATTGATAACCAATATACACGGAGAATCTGGACCGCCTGGTCCTCCTGGTCCACCTGGGGAAGCTGGGCCTCCTGGTCCTCCTGGAGAAGCTGGTCCTCCTGGAGAAGCTGGACCACCTGGAGAAGCTGGACCACCTGGCGAATCTGGTCCACCTGGGGAAGCTGGGCCTCCTGGTCCTCCTGGAGAAGCTGGACCACCTGGAGAAGCTGGACCACCTGGCGAATCTGGTCCACCTGGGGAAGCTGGGCCTCCTGGTCCTCCTGGACCAGTGGGAACAGAAATGTCATTTACGGGTTTTTATTGTCATTATGATACTCTTCCTTTTTATACAAAACAATGTATTGGATATACAACACAAATTACGAACTTTGAGGAAATTATTTCTTTACATTCCACTTTTACAAAACATACCCTTGTTAGTTTTCAAGTTCCAGATATTGGTGTTTGGATGATACAATTACATATTCAATTTACACAATATAAATCTATTCCAGATATTCATTATAGTACCATAAATTCTTTACTTATTCCTATGAAATTTCCGTTACATCGTGTAAGTGATAGTGAATATATTTGTTTTTCTACTTTTGTATTACCCGTAACTACTTTATCACCATGTTACGATGTAGTATATTGCGCATCTGCCCTAGAACAAACCATTCATACAATAATCACTATTCTTGCAACTAGAATAGGTTAGTTTTACTTTAAAATTGAAAAAGAAATTTCTCTTTTATCTTTAAGAATGAATACTTGTTCAGTATGCCAGGAAGATTTCAAAAGCAAAGGCGATTATACCACTTGTTGGAAATGTTTACCTAAATGTGAATGTGGTAAACCAGTAAAACCACCTTTTAAACGATGTTTTACATGCAATCAAGACGCAAAAAAGGATCTTTGTTCTATATGCAAAGAACCTTTTGATGGAAAAGGAAAGTACACCAAATGTTATTCTTGTAATAAAAAAGCTTGATCTAACCACAAGTCTAGGAGTAGAAACTGAATTCTTTCATAAATAGGCAAGTCTGCATATTCATCTAACTCTTCTACAGGCTCAATAGGGACAACAAATATACTGCGTATCCCAGACACCGTCACCGTGGCAAAGCGAAAAGTCGAAATCTTCCATATTCCTTAAAGATATTAAAAAGAACCCTTTTTTTTAGATATGATTGAATTATTGGAAACGTTTGGCAATGACTTGACGGTAGTGAATGCTGCACGCGTTTCTTTTCATAAAAAATCTATTGAAATGACGAATCGTGATGAAAAATTAATTCATTATTTAGCAGAACATAACCATAACAGTCCTTTTTTTCATCCACAACTTCGTTTTCGTATTAAAATGCCTATTTTTGTAGCTAGAGAATGGTTTCGTCATACGATTGGTTTTGCACGAAACGAGGTAAGCCGACGATACGTCGATACACCGCCTGAATTATGGTTTCCAACCGAATTTCGTGAACGAGATCCTAATCTCAAACAGGGTTCGAAAGAAACTGTAGTTGAAAATCCAGAAGTAAAAGAGATTTATGATCAAGCCATGCGAAATGCTCTAACAGCATATGACGCTTTGTTGGAACAAAAAGTTGCGCCTGAGATAGCAAGAGCAGTATTACCCATGAGTCTTTATACTGAATTTATTGAAACCGGATCTTTAGCTGCATATGCACGTTTGTGTAAGTTGCGCTTAGATCCACATGCACAAAAAGAGATACATGAATATGCTCAACAAATTAGTGAATTAATTGAGAAGGCTTTTCCAGTTTCATGGAAAGCATTATTTTTGTAATACGTAGAGAAATTCACCGTGATAAGGAACTGGATAACTATAAATGGAATGTACTGTAAACCCATATTGTTTTGCAATAGAAAGAATAGAAGAAATAGATTCCCATTGAATTTTGTGTTCAAATCGTTTGCGTTTTTTTTTCACTGTTATAAATTCATGGTGTTTATCATAAACATGGGATGAAGAATATGTAAATGGACCTTGAAATTTCGAGGTTGGACCATACTTCCATTCTTTAGAAAGATGGACAATGAGATATCCTCCAGGCATTAACCAATGATGTGCATTTTGAAAAAACTTTTCTTTTTTTAAGTAATAAATGGTATAATACATACACGACACATGGGAAAAAGTTCCATTTGAAAAAAGAGATGTATTCGTTACATCTCCTATTAAATAATCATGTGGATATTTTTTTTTGGAATACTGTACCATAGCATTCGAAGAATCAACACCAGTAGCTTGGAGACCTTTTTCGTGTAAAGCATCCACAAAATGACCAGTACCAGATCCTACATCTAACACTATACTATTGGGTTGTAGGATAGGATTTAAAAAAAATATTTCTTGGCTTTGTTTGAGACCATCATAGACCAATGTATCGTAATAAGGAACATGGTCTTTATCAAAAGCGCATGCATACGAAGAAGAAAATCCTTCTTTTGGTTTTGAAAATAAATGTAAAAAAGCTAAAATGCATAAAATACATAAAATGGTTTGAAGCAACATACTATATTCTTTTTTTTTAAAGTTAAAAAGAGTACGTATTTTCTTTGAAACGTATATGATTGAAGATGTACGAACAGAAGATCAATTCAAGATAATGACTTTTTCCAAATATAAACGTACTGACGTGAAAAAAGAATGGTTAAATACAATGAATAAGGGTTTATTAGAGGCATGTTGTTATTGGACTACTGAACTCATTTGTAGTGGATTATTACTAGATTTGTGGGAATTACTTTTTTTATTTTCGTTTCGTCACATACATCGAGGGAATCCAAAGTTACCATTGTATTTAGAAATGAGATATAAAATGTTTAAAACAATCATGGAAGGTAACACTGAATTAGCTGTACGTAATAATGCAGAAATTCGAAAATTATTTTTAGAAATGATATGTGTATTAGCTAGTTCAAAAAGAAGTCATGCGTACGAAATTGTTCTTATACCAAAGGAAGATGGTATACCAAAAACACGTTTGAAAGCACCAACGATTGAATTCAATAAAGCATTTCAAAAAAATGATCCGAAAGAATTATTTATTCCCATGAATGAATTATCCTATATGTTGCATCAAAAAAATGCAATGGATGCATGTTTTTGGGTAGAATGGTTATTATCTTTTTTTCACAAACATAAATGTGTATTACCTGATAGACCTTATTGTCATCCAAAAGATCCAATTTGGTTAGTATGGGAAACGATATTAGTGTACGCTAAAGATCCATTGGTAGAAAAAATTGTAAGAGCCATTTTATCTTTATTTTCTGGAGCATATAGTTCTTCTTGTAAAGAAAAACGTAGGTTTATGTTGTATTATGCGATTACGTTATGTTGTGAACCCATTTCATTTGATGTTGAAATTATATCCAATAAAAAAATCATTGAACAAGCTTATGTAAAAGGGGACCTTTTATTTCAAGATAAAAAAACACATGAAGTAAAATAATTAAATACGCTTAGATTTACGTTTTTTTCGTTTACCGCCTATAAATTTATAAGGTACTAATAAAGCTTTTTTATCGTCAGATATATCTAATATACGTAATAATTCATCTCTTGGTGCATCAAAAGTTATTCCTGGATTATCTATCCATTGATATAAGGTGGGTTTATCTATTTCTATTAATTGTTTCATTGTTTTAATACTTCCGTTTGCGATTCTTCTTGTAATGGAATCTTGTCTACGTAATGCAATATATGGTTTAAGAATTTCACCGCATGCACTTCTACAAGCAATATTATAATAAATACCTTTATAATGTTCAAATAATTCAGATTGACGAAATTTTACTTTCCATTTTTCTATTTTTTCTTCCGAAATATCTGGTATATCTTCTATGCGTGGCAAAATAGAATATTGAAATATTTTTTGTTTTATATCTTTACTTTTTACTGAATAAATGTCATAAGATTTTAAATAGACATTTTGTAAACCAGATTTTAATATCAACGTCTCTATTACGTCCGGAGTTTTATCTTTCGATACTTTAAAAAAAAGAGGCGTTGAATAAATTACATCTGAATAAGTATCACCTGGTTTATAAATTTGAATAGGTAATTTCATATGTTTTTCTATGGCATCTTTATTTTTTATTGGATTTAGTAACAAATCTGGATCAACGGAATAAAAATGTTTTACTTGCCCAGTTGTTATGTTGTTTCCACATAAAGCAATTGTAACATACAAACAATTGTCAGGAACTTTTTTTAGTATACCCGTATCACAACCATGACCATCAAAAAAATAAACTGGAGGTAAACTTTCTACAATGTCTATGGTTAATAGTTCATATAATTTTAATAAATCTAATGGAGTGACGCCTTCATTATTTTTATCAATCATAAAATAGTCAAAAATATCTAAATCGCGTGCATCAGGATGTTGTACTAAATAATGAAGAAAAATATTACCTTCTTCGTCTTTTATATTGGGGTCAACACGTCGTGATCTCAATAATAAATCTATTAATTCTGAATAATTGTATTTACATGCGATCATAAGAGGTGTGCCTATGGGACTACAAATGTTTACATCTACGTGCGGTAATAAATGTTTTACTGCAATTATATTATTTGTTTTGCATGCTTCATGAATTGGATAATAATTCTTTACAATCGGTGTATTCATTTTTTCAATTTCTTCTTCAATATTCATAATATTATCTTTTTTAATAGTATGGAAGATACAATTATTACTTTTGGTTCAGAGTCGTTGATTCTTGAAATGTTTCCTGATATTCACACCCCCATGCCGGAACCCATTCCTGAACCCATAGAACCTATCCCAGAAACCATTCTAGAACCTATACCAGACTTAATACATGAACCTGTAAAAAGATGGTGTGTTATTTCTTGAATAATAGTATGGAGAAAGAATGTTTACATTTTTTTGAAAGAAAATATGGAAGTATATTCGAACTTACAGATAGATTATAAAGCAACATATGTAATATTTGCAATCAAAAATGTGCATTCATCTGAGTGTATTACATTAAAAATTTTTAATAATTTATCTACTATAGTTATTTATTCAGTTACTAAATGTAGTCTATCAGGAGAAGAAACCGTTACAACTGCACTAGAATTTGCTTTATTTAAAAATATTCCAACTATAGAATTAGTAGATTCATCAGAAATTAATTATATTTTATCTACTGGTGAAACAGAATCTATTTCATTACAAGAATTATCTATGTTAAAAAAAGGATATACATGGTATGAATCATTTGGATTTAAAAATGAATTCAATATAGAGATTTTTGGCTACATTGTATTCATGAACCATTTCATACGACCTATAGTTATTTAGATAAAATACAATTACCTGATGCAAAACCATTAATACAAGAGCATAAAGCTTATTTAAAAAATCATGAGATTCTAAAAAAATATGGTTTAATAGAGGATGATTCTGTAAGTCAGATATTTACAAATATACAACACTTTTTAATGAAAAACTGTCCAAAAGAAAAAGGGAATACATGTACACCTGAAATAAAAGATAGTGATTTTGAATATATAAGTGGATTTATAAAAAAATCATTTCAATTATTGACGTTTACCTTATTTTTAATTCATGGAACTTTAACTAATTGGAACGATGTTAAAAGACGTATCAATAGTGAAGATTATAATCTGTATACACTTACCTTTTTACCTAATGGTACCATGGTAACTGTTTCTGGTGAAATTGGAACTATCATTGGAAAATCTCCTGGTTATTATAGAATTAAATTTCAAGATAAAACGAACAGTATTAAATTACATCATGTAAAACCATTAGATAAAGTTATGTTACATGGATTAACAGATACAACTATGAATCATTCTATCGGAAAAATAGTTGATATAAAACCAGGTAGATATGTCGTTGATTTAGGACATACAAAACATAGTGTAAAATATAAAAATGTAAAAGGATTAGGTGGTAAGTCTCGTAAAAGATATCGTACTAAATTAAAAACAAAATCATAGGTATAGTATGAAGCTAAGCATGTTATCTATTATACCAGGTGTATTGTTTCGCACGATTTATGTTCCGCATTCTTTGTTTGATTTTGATAGAAAAGTAAACAAAGAAAGATTACGATTAAAAAAGGAAATGGGATTAAAGTTTACGGAAGATCATCACTTGATACCAAAATGTTTAGCCAAACATCCTGCTTTGTATGATATCAATATTAATCATTGTAAAAATTTAAAAATTATGCCTACTAAAAAATATCCTGCACCACATTGGTCAAGAACACATCAAAGTCATCCTTCTTATAATCATTATGTAAGAAAAATGTTGGATACCATTCCAGTATATACGCAAGAGGAGCGTAAATATCAGATTTATTTATTGATTTATCATTTAGATTCTCATTTAAATTACCGTGACGATATTCCTTTTTAAAAAATCACCCAACGTAAACGTAACAATATAAGTTCCTGCTAAAAAACAAATTTTTCGATCAATCACTGTAAATGTTTTGGATGGCCAAAAATCATTAAATTTATACATGAGCAAAATACCTACTACACATTTAACGACAAAACTAATTTGTTGAAATAAAACGGGTGTACTTTGTATCCATCCAACCCATAATAAAATAGTAAATAAAAGGGAGGATATATTAAAAGTATGAATAGCTTGTTCGGTAATCATATGTTATCTATTTAAAATCTTTCATACGGATGCTTCCTCTGGTGGTTGTCGTTCTGCTTTTTGTTGTTCTAATTGTCTTCTTTCTTCTTCGTCTTGTGCTTTTTCTTCTTCTTCTTGTTGTTTTGCTTGTTGAAGTTTTTGTTGACGATCTTTAGATCGCTGTGATTGTTTATAAGAGACATAATTATCTTTCATTTCATTTACAAAAGCAGTAATGGTATCTACATAGACTACACAAATGGTTGCAAATAAAACAAATAGTACGATTAATAACCATGGTAATTTAGATTCCATAGGGTCATATCCCCATTGTGTATAAAACGTCACTGATTTTGGTAAATATCGTAACCATGTTAATATTGTATTTGTAAAAAGCATGATACAAGTTAAGACAATAATGCCAACTACTTTTATCATTATTTCATGTGAATCTGATTCTTTATAAGTCATTGCTGTAGTGACTATTGTTACTACAATAAAAGATAACAAAAATACATTTTCAAATAAAATCCAACCAGATAATTTTACATGTTCTTGTTCTGCATAAAATGCATTTCTATTGTTCATACTGGCTTGTGATTCTTGTATTTGACGAATCCATTTTTTTATTTTCTCTAACCATGTTTTTTTTACTTCTCCCAGATTTTTGTAATAAGATCTAGATGCAGAATACGTTTGTAATCTATCATCTAAATCTTTTAATTGATCTTGATGTTCTGTCATCATCGATTGCAATACTTCTTTACTTTCAGAGATATATTTTTGTCGTTGCACATCTGCATATTGATCACCAAATCTTGCTTTGTAATAATTCTCTTCTGCTTGTTTTAATTGTTCTGGAGCTTCTTCATTTATTTTTTTTGCATGTATTACCTCTTGATAAGATTCATTTACTTTATCTGCATTATGCTCAAACGGTGTTTTTTCTAAAAGTTTTTCACGACTGGATTGAATCGAATCTAATTTTTGTTGTATATCCATACAAAGATGGTATATTTTATTTTTTTACAACACATCCCAACTGATCATCCCAATCCGTTCCTTCATTGCAACAAATCGACCCTACACAAACTTTTCCAATGCCAGGGCCTGAAAGACCAATCGGATGTGAGTCGCCAGATTTCGATTTAGGATAAAAAAAACTGAATTCATCATAATTTTCATTATCACGCATTGCCATATTCAATAATCTGTACCCAATCCATATTATTCCTACGATAATAATGACAGTCGTTAATACGTTCAATTGAAAATACATGGATATAAATAAACAAATACCTAATCCTGCAATGATTTGCATAAGTCTTTTTTGTGCATCATATTGTTTACTATAATAAGTTGTAATTTCAATCATTTTTAAATGATTTAATTTTTCATCTTTCAAAGCAGACATTTTTTTCTTTGATTTATTTAATTCTTTTTCTAATAATTGCAAAGTCTCTGTTTGTTGATCTAACGATTTTTTCATAGTACTTTCACTTGTTACTTGAGATTTGTATAAATCAGACAAGGTATTATATAAATTGACTCTTGCTGCCGATAAAGAATTAATTTGATTTGTAATCATTTTTATATCGTTTTCTGTAAAGGTGTCTTGTTTGCCTAAGGCAACCCTTTCTGCATTTTGAGTCAAAGAAGAATATAATTTTTCTTCTGTTTTTTGTAACTCACTGATTTTAGTAATTGTATCTTGTAGATTCATGTTATAGTAAAATATTATTTACGATTACGAATCAATAAAATAGCTAAAATAGACGTACTTATCACAGCCCATATTATTAAATTTGTTTTATTTTGACTATCAAACACTGTCATGTCAGTATATTGTTGTTCTAAAGTATCTGTGGAAGGTGTATTTTTAATCCCCTGGATTACATCGCTATATTCTTTTGTTTTAAATTTCATAGAAGAGGAGTTCTGTTGTTGTTGTTTTTGCATTTTCGTCAATCTAGATGGATCATAATCGTTAGCCATTCTTATTGCTTCATCTGATATTTTTTGACTTTTATAATCTGGTGCTTTAGCACCTTTACATTGTCCTGATCCTCCTACTTTCAAATCACTTCCTTGGGGATATTTTGCAAAAATGGTCGAGTCAATAAAAGAACTCTTTTTAGATTCACACGATGTATCCTGTAAATTTACTTTTGTTTCTTTTACGTACATGTCTTGTAAGGTACCAGTAATTTTATAATCACTTGGAGAAGAAGTTGTTTTTATTTTTTGCCATGTATGATTTGTGGGAGAATGAACAAATCCTACACAATCATCTGTACAAGATTGTTTGAGTTTTTCTATATTACACGATTTATCTATCTCAGTGAATTGTATTGAAAATACGTTGGATCCCTTTGATTCTCCCCATGAACCAAAGATCACGGTTCCATTCGATACATAAGCAAATTTTGGTACCGGTTCTTCTTCTGGTGCACTGTTCATTGTAAAAGTCATGGGTTCACCTGCTTTGTACGTAGAACAATTTGACCATTTAATTTGTTTCGACCAGTTACGATTCCATGCGCGCGCAATTTCACCATTTGGATACCAACGTAATACATTATCATCTACATAACGATAAATCCCTCCTTGTACGCCTCCCGGCAAACTTGACCCACATCCTACTGTATCTCCATTTTTAAAGGAATTTGTATTTGATTTAGTAGCCGTTTCACCTAATTTGTAGGTACTACAGTCTATTTCTGTTGTATTTCCCCAATCTGGATTCCAAGACGAAGCGATCTCTGGTGTTGGATAATATTGTATCGTATTATTTCCAGAATAACGATAGACACCACCTGGCATACCCTGTGGTTGTGTTCCACCTTTACAACCTATCGAAACACCTTTTTTCAAATTGGCTACATTAGAAGTGACAACTGTCATGATGGAAAAAGGATATCCATATTTAATATCAGATCCAACCGCATAATTACTTCCATAGGGTGGAATTAATTGAAACGTTGTAGTTTTATTACCACCTGGTCCAAATTCCATTTGATTGGTAGACGCATTTACGGTAGCTACTTTACATCCCCACCACCCACAATCTGATGTATAAGAAGAGGTAGAAGATGTAATGCATACTTTATCACCATAACGAATGACTTGTCCTTGTCGATCTTCTCCTGGTGGTGGTCTTAAAAAAAATTTACTACTATCTTTACCGAATGAGAATACAGTAGAATTCAGTGATCCAGTTTGATTATTTTGTGTAAACACGATTGGTTCTCCATATCGTAAAAGAGGAGTAGGTTTACTACAATCTTCCATTTTGGTTCCAGTCACGTTTGATCTAGAAGAAAACACTTTGTAATCTCCAGTAGGTGTAAATGGTACTTTATGAAAATTTGTGTCTACGTCTACATATCCAACTTTTCCCAAAGTAGCCATTGATGACATGATAGTGGCGTTGGGTATACGTCCTTCATATTTTCCGTGATTATTCCAATGCCATGTTGCTTGTTGCTCTGTTTTTAATCCGGCTTGTGGTAAATCACCGTTATTTTCTAAATAAAATTTCCAATCAAACTTAGTTTCAGGTGGTTCTGATTGTATAAATGTATTTTCATTTCCACACGATTGACCAGATTTCATTGTGGACCCAATAGGAAATCCTAAATCATTCCATTTTGGTGTTAGTTGAATAAAAGTAGAAGGGCAATTGTTTTTTCCTGCGGTAGCATTTAAACTCTCCATAGATGTGTAATGTTTGGATACACCTGTTGCAGTAACATATGCAATGGCGCCATCAGCTGACCTTATTGATTTGTTGGCGTATTCTTTGCCAGCCATGTATTTTTTGAGTGTATCTAAATATTCCATTAGTATATAGATTTATTTTCTAGACTGATAAACTAAGATAAATACAATAGTGATAGAAGCAAGTGACCATGTTAACGCATTCACGTAATTCATGGTAGCAATTACTTGTATATCTTTTTCTTCTGCTTCTACACTAGCTAAATTTTCCATTTCCCAATTTAATTCATTGGACAATTTTAATAATTCTTTTTGATTTTTTAAAGAGGAAGGTGATTTTTCGAGGAGAGCAGACATTTGTACTAAATACGTTTGCATCTCTGCATTTAATGTTGAAGCCTTTTGACATTCTTTAGATAATTTATTTCCTAAACAAGAAGTTTGAATAGTTTCTAGTAAAGCCTTATATTCTGTTTTAGCTTGATTAAATTTAGATCGGATAGCATATAATTCTACTTCACTCATAGTATTAATGTATTTAATTTTTCTTTCCATGATTTTGTAGGAGAAGGATTGGAGGGCGATTTTATTTTTGCAAGTTGGAACTGCAAAAAATAAAATAAAAGACAAATATACCACATACTTTATCTTAATTTAAAAGAATAAGGTGCAATACGTCTTACAGCACGAGGGTTTGTGTATTTACCAGCTACACGAAACATACTGTGACCAACACCTACACCACCTAATTGATTCATGTGAAAAATCAAACTGCGACCATGGACCGTGCCATTTGCCTCTATTTGTACTGCACGATTTGCCCAATGATCGCGTACTCTAGATGCAATGCCTTGTTTTTTGTCACCACCAGCAGTGTTTCCGTTGACACTTACACCTTTTTTTGTTAAGCCAGCTCCTCCGGCGCTAAATCCAGTGCGAGATGAAGAAGACATACCATAGAACTAGATTTTTATTATTTTTTCCTTAACAATCTTTTCTATTTGAAATAATTCATCCATGTAAGTACAAAGATGTTTGTCTGGAAACCTATCTTTTAAACAAAGTGATTTTCCACATTTGCATGTTACGATGATACTATGTGTTTTTTTACAATGAGCACACTTCATTTTACTTTATTTTATTATTTTCTATTTCAATTTAATGATAAATAAAGAAGAGTTTTTATGGAACCATGGGTTGAAAAATATCGTCCTTCTTCTTTTGATACCATTGTATTAGAAGAAACAAATCAACTCTTTTTTAAAAACATGTTAGAAAAGAATTATATTCCTAATTTGTTGTTTTATGGTCCACCTGGTACAGGAAAAACGACTACAATTTTAAATTTAATACAAACATTTCAAGAAAATCAAGGAGAAGTCAATTCTAGTTTAGTGATTCATTTGAATGCATCCGATGAGCGTGGGATTGATACGATACGATCACAAATATATTCTTTTGTGCATACAAAACCGTTTTTTAGTAAAGGGAAAAAGTTTGTCATTTTGGATGAAGTAGATTCTATGACAAAAACCGCACAACAGGCCCTTAGTTATTTGTTGCATACACCAGTAACCGTTTCTTTTTGTTTGATTTGTAATTATATTAGTAAAATTGAAGATACTTTACAAACTTTATTTATTAAAATCAAATTTAATGCTTTGCCTGTAGATAAAATGTTGGATTTTTTAGAAACAATTGTAGAAAAAGAAGGAATACAATATACACGATCCCACTTGGAAGGTATACAGCGTATGTATGGTTCAGATATACGTAGTATGATTAATTATTTACAAACAAATCAATACAATCCATCATTGCCAATTCAAACTGACGCATGGGAAACCATGTATACGTTACCATTGTCAGAATCAATTGAATATGTGTCTGCTTTAAGTACAATGCATAACATGGACCCCAAACATATTTTAAAAGAATATGTTTATTATCTTGCTTTGCAAAAAAACATTTCTATTTCCTCTTTAGAACTTGCATTTCATACTACACTTTCCACAAAAGTAATGATTCAATATGTATTATTTATGATTAAATTGATTTAAAGAACCGGTGTGGGTTTAAAACAATGGACTTGAATGAAGAATGGGATTCCTTTTTAAAGGATACCGAGTATACTTCTCTTCCACAATGCTCTTCTATTGGACCTACTCCGTTATCTACTACACTTTATGTATCGACAAATACTATTATTTCGTTTTTAAATCAACCCATTGACTTAAAAACGTCTTTTTGGAAAATACCCGTTATACCTTATTATCAACAGAAAGTAGGAGTGATTAAAAAACAAATGAAATTTAACAGTTCATCAGAGGAAGAAGTAAAGGATATTGTATCCAATGTAAATGAATATGACTATGGTTATTGCACCATTTTACAGCATATTGATAATACAAAAGGTATGATTAAGTACAAAGATGTACGAAAAGTAACTATTGGTATTTCTAAAAAGGATATTGTATCGTACCGCGTTAAACAAAAAGGTGCGTTTTATAATTGTTTTGTTTTAATACTTAGAGTACATATTGGTGTATTCAAAGAATTTCATGTAAAAATATTCAATACAGGTAAAATAGAAATACCTGGTGTTCAACAAATGGAACACATTCCTGTGATTATTGATACTTTATTAACTATGTTGAGGCCATTATATCCTACTATTCTATATAATAAAAGCTGTGAAGAAACAGTATTAATTAATTCTAATTTTAATTGTGGTTATTTTATTAATCGTTCAGCATTGTATCAATTATTTATTACAAAATACAATATTTCTGCAGTATATGATCCATGTTCTTATCCAGGTATTCAATGTAAAATTTATTATGAAGATGGTGTAACAACAAAACCAACTAGTATTGGTATTTCCTTTATGATTTTCAGAACAGGAAGTATTTTAATTGTTGGAAAATGTTCAGATAAAGTCATTCATGAAATTTATAATTATTTAGTAACCATTTTGTTTGAAGAATACAAGCAAATTGTAGATTCGAATTGTGTTCATAGTAAAAAAGAAACACCTATTCGAAAAATTAAAAAATATATTCTTTTGAAATAAGGATTTAAAGCATTGTAGTAAGGTATTATTTATGAGTAAAACACCTTCAGACACTACTATGAAGCATTTAGTCAAGTTAGCGTTAGAGCACGATAAGCCTATTTTACTCGATTATTGGAACAAATCTCTCACCAAAGAGGTAGTTATTGGCGTTCGAGAGAGTGGTGAAAAGTTGTTAGTAAAGAATGAGGAGGAGTACACCAGTCCCATTGCCAAGGTTTTCAAGGTAGAAACAGAGTACATTATCATGACAGAGAATTCGCTTTACTGTGTATCAGCCGAGATTCCAACCAAACGTATTTCATAAAATTGATTGTAATAAGAATATTTTTTTCAGAAATGGACTTGGAAACAGAAATGGTTTTACCAGATACGGAAGAAAATATAATAAAAATCAGAGATTTTTATTCTACTTTACCTCCATTATTAGAACATGATCATCAAACTTTATCTGATTGGGGTGAGATGGTAAGAAAAAGAATGAAGGATCATTTATTCCAAGAGTTAGACTATGAACTAATCTATGGCCCACAAAATGAACTATATTACAATATATTTTTACTAATGGCTTTTCCAATGAAGTATGCTGAAATAAATAAAAAAGTAAAAATTCGAATGGATGATTTAGAAAGTGGTTCGGAAAATACAAAATGTTTTTGTTCGCATCCTATAACGAATGTATGTCTTATTCCAGGTGGTAAATTTCCATTATTTTTAGGCAATGAATGTATTTTAAAAGGAAAGTTCATTTCTCCACAACAAATGAGTACCTTTTCAAAAGTAGCGAAACAAAAATATGAAAAAAAAAAGGATATACAAAAAAAAAAGGAAGAATTAGAAGACATAAATCAGCAAATTAAAAACGAACCAAATTTAAAAAAATGTGTTGAATTAAGAAAAATAAAAGATGACTTAGAAAAACAATTAAAACACACGAAAGATAAAATAATACGATGTAGTGATTGCATTGTATTATTAAAACAATTATGTTCTAGTAAAGATTGTTTAGACCAAATTGTTCCTATCATGTGTCAACATTGTGGTGTAACTACCATAGAACCATCTTCTTATGCATCGTGTTTTATTTGCAATAAAATACATAATTATATATTTAAATAACTTAAACTTACATATGGTGTAACATGAAATGAATATCATAGAAGAATTACGTGAAAAGTACAAACAGCATGATTATATGCGACAAAAAGTAGAAGATTATGTTTCTAATTTACCTGAACTAATGGCTACATTAGAAGAAGAATATGAAAAAAAACAACAAAAAAAACAAGCTTTAGTAGAAAAACGTGAAGAATTTATTACATTTTTTTTAAATCAGTATTCTTTTTTTTATATTCCGCAAACAGAAGTGTTTGTAGAATATACGGATGAATATAAAATAGTACATGAAGATACCATTTTACATTTAATTTGTTCTTTGTTAGATAAATCTCTGTTGTCTTCAAAAACAAAAATTATTTCGATTCTTATCAAACGTATCAAAGAAAATATATTTTTACATACAACAAATACTCATACATCTAAAATGATTCGAAATGTATTACCCTTTTCAAAGAATATTGCTACTTATTTTTTGACTATTTTGGGAGATGTTTTATTAGGAAAAAATGAATGTATTTTCTATATTGATGTGTCATATAAACCTCTTTTGAAAATAATTCATCAATCGTTTTGTTTTTTATTGCATAAATCATTAGACGTATTTAAACATAAATATTATGATCACACGTATGATTTATGTAGAGTGATACCAGGTGTTTGTAAAGACAGTATTACATTGCCTCCGTTACATCTTATTATTGCATCTGTCACGTATTCTACTCAATATGGTAATTCAGATGGATTTTTAAAACAAAAAAATATAGATCACGTTCTTTTATTGAAACAAAATACACCAGAAACGTTGGTTAACATGTTTTTGGAATCCTATACTACAAAAGGAGGTACGATGGCATACAAAGACGTTTATTTTTTATGGAAAACATTTTTGAGGAGTCATTCTTTACCGTTTGTGATTTCACAACAAAATTTTAAATCTATTTTACAACAAACCGGTATATGTGAAGGAGATGTATGTCAATTAACTACTACCATGCAAACTAATTTATTAAAATTTAAACATTTTTGGGATAAATACATGATTGCGGACGAAGATTATTCTTATGAATTACAAGAAATACTCGATGTGTTTCAAAGACAGGAACGTACAACCGTATCCATTGAATCTATGAAAGAAGTATTGACAGTGGAATATCCGTCTGTTATGATAGAAGGGAATACTATTTTGTATTATAAATGTATGATTTGGAATAAAAATGTAGACATTGACATGGCAATGAATTTTTGTACACAAGAAGATAAATATGCTTTTTATGAACAGTATACAAAAACACATCATAAAAAATGTGTAACGAAAGAATACTTTGAAAAATATCTGTCTATATTATGAAACTTTTATGGGGTCTCCTTTTATGCGGATTGCTCATTTATTCTATTTTTCCAAGACCAAAAGTAGAACAAGCAGACCGTGAATTTAAAGTAGAATTAGTAGACAATGATTATGATACGGTAAGAAATCCATATGCTCCACCTCTTCGATATATAGATGTAGACTATTCACAAATCGGATACTTGAAACGTCAAGATCGTCGTATTCCCTTATTTGGAAAACCGGCGAATCTTCGTCGTGATTTATGGTATTATTATACGATGATAGATGGCATCAAATTATCTTTGACTTATAGACGAAAAAAGAGTTTAGGGTTTCCAGGGTGTGATTCCATTTCATCAAAAGATATAGTTCAAGTAGAAGGAGAAGACTGGTTGGTGGAATTGTATGAAGTATAATTATGGATGAACTGAACTTTCACTATTCGTACTTTCTTTTCTTTTAATGGCGTTTGTGTGGAATCAAATATATGCACCTTTACGAAAAAATGAATCATTTCGTAATTATTTGCGAGGAAAAAGTTTTATTCATTACTTTAGTTTATTAAAATAAAACCTGAAATAAAAAGAGAGATCATTGCTTTGGAAATACTATCTAATATATTATAACCGATATTCATGTTAGTTTCATCTAATAAATATACAACCCCATAACCAGACCATACTAACAAATAAGTAAAAAATAAAAATCCTGCAGTTCCTTTAGGTTTATATTTTTTATACAATAATGCAAATAACGCTATAAAAGGTATAAACCCACATACATCCGCTATTTGTTTTGTCATCCATCCTATTTCACCTGCATATCCAAAAGATAACATAAAGAGGTCTAAAAGAATAACCGTAATAGTTAATGGCATTGAAAAAGGTATTTTTGTTAAGAGTGACAATATGAGAGAGAGAGAGATTAACATAAGTGGCGTAGTCAATGACCAATCTATATATCTCAAGTTATTCAATACCTTCAGTTCATTCTTTACAAAAGTTAAATAATAATAATAAATAAAAGAAGCAATGCATGTAATAGTAGATTCAATCCATAGAATTGTTTTGTACTTTTTATAAAAAAATCCGGCTATAAAAGAAACCGTACTTGCAAAAAAAAGCAAATAATACGTAAATTGTGCGGATTCCATAGTATTTGTCAATATGTTAAAACCATGTAAAATGATCATCCCCTATAATTTTGCGTAATACAAGGTTAATGCTACGATACTCCATACACATTTGTATTTCTTTCTTTTCAGAAAAGAAATAAGAAAATGTGTCCATTTTATCAAATAAAAATCTAGAAACCGGTTCATTTTGTAAAGTACGCACATCATGAAATTCCAAGTACTCTTCATAATCAGGTGCTGGATAGTACACCATAATCATTTTTTCACCTTTATAAACCCCCCTGTATACATCATTAATTTTATATTCTTGTCCCTTTTCTAAGTAATAATGTTTGATTTCTTGAAACCCCATTTTATCGTTTAGTTATAAAAGGTTTCATTTTTTTTATTATATCTTTCCACCTAATTAAATAATATATAATAAAAACAAAAAACAAAAAACATAATACTTGTATACATTTTGTTATACTTGCCTTTATAATCATTGCAGACGTTTCATTATCTTTTAGTTTCATGATTTCTTTTTTTGCAATTTCTCTTTTTTTCTTATCCGGATGATTCAACATGTAATAATAAGGACTCCATGATCCAAAATAAACAATTTTCCACAATTCAAAATTCATAAAAAAAGAAGGGATTGCTTTTATCGCATTACCAATCAAATCCATATAATCATATGGATCTACAATCCCTTGTACACGTTCATAATCATATGAAAATTCCTTGGATTGTGTTTCTTTCATTGCTTCATAATCCCATTTCATACTCATTCGAGATGGTAAGTGTATTTTTTTTGAAAACACTTTAGATACATAACGACTTTGCATTTCAATAAGCATAGGTATCGACGTTAAATAAGGTCTTATAAATCCAACTTTTACAACAGACGGATCTTCTATTAAAAAAAGATGACGATAATACTCACCTTTTTTGATAGATTCTGGTATTTCATACATACAATTCATACCAGCATAGCCAGTTGCAAATATAATTGTATCTACTTTTTCTTCTGTTCCATCCACAAAGGTTACTGAATTTTTATCAATCGTTTCAATGTTACCTTTGGGTACAATTTCACCTAACGATACTTTATTCACAATATTAGCCGATTTTACGTAATAAGAATTTAAATATCCTGCTTTAGGTTCCCACTCTTTAATACTGGACCCTCCTTTCCCCCACCAAAATTCTAAATCTGGAACAAAAATAATATCCACTACTGTTTTTTTGTCAAATAATTTAATTATTGAATTTAATGCTCTATTATAAAACATATCGGCTGCATTTGCTCCTGCGTTTCTTCTTTGTATCCATCGTCCTTTTTTAAAACTCAAAATCACTTTTGTTTTTTCATCTTTCGAATACATATTATTTGTTAATTCATCTGCAATGTCAGCACTTGTATCAGAACCTCCATAAATCAATACTTTTTTATGAACACAATGGTCCTGTCGAAACGTTTCATTGTAATCATTTGCATGAATGACTGTACCTTTAAATTTCGTATAATCCAAAGATGGCATTTGAATACATCTTGAATTTTGACCAGTACATAAGGCAATGTTTTTTCCTTGTATCGTTTGAAGAACACCATGTTTTGAATAAGTAACATTCCATTCTTTATTTTTTTTTATTTTTTCTACATTACTATCCAATGAAATATAGTTATCTAATTCAAAATGTTTTACATAAGATCGCATATATTTGTAGACTAAAGAGTGATGTGGAAATTCTGGATAATCGTCTGGTATTGGAAAATCACTAATGGATAAATAATGTTTCGAAGTAACAGAATAAGTATTTGGATAAACAGATGGTGAATTTTGTATGTTCCACACACCACCATAGTCAGATGATTTTTCTAATAATATACAAGATAGTCCTTCTTCTATACAATGTTTCAATGTAAATAGTCCTCCCCATCCTCCACCTATAATAATAACATCCATATATTATTCTACTATTTTATCGTGCATTCATAAGCGCAGCATTTCCTCCCACAAAGGTAAGAATGTTATACCTTTCTTCCATAACGAGAACATTAAACGTATAATTATAAATTTGAAGTGTTTGTTTATTCACACCAACCGATTGTCCTGTCAATGGATCACAAATAGAATAATACAAGGCATTTTGATTTAATGTAGGCGTAATAGTATTTACTTCAATTTCAATCTTTGAATAACGTGATAAATTAACAGCACCGGACGGCTGTAGTGTAAAAGGATCCGTTTTCAAACAAAAATTGTACGTGTATAATCCAGATAAAGTAGTAAATCCGCCTCCTTGACTTGTCAAATATTGTTGCTCATATTTGTAAATGGATGCTGGACGCATTTCTTCGCGTATTGTTCCATCAAACGTAATACCTAAATATAATGCAATATCTTTTTGATTTTCTTGAGCATAGGTCGGCATAACATAAATGGGGTTGCTCGCTGAATCAACTAACTCTGACAACATAACATCGTTTGGTAAATAATCATACGGCCAATTTGTAAAATTGCTCCATTCATTACGTGTTGTTACATCTGAACGTTGAAAAAAAATCATCCAATTTAACACTAAATCAGTAGTATTTTTTAACCATAATTTATCGGTAATAGAAATGTCGTAAAACCATGTATTATATAATTCACGTACTAAATATTTTTGTTCTTTACTAGCAAACAAATAAGCTTCTTCTTCCGACAAAAAACAATACGTACATGATAAATGTGTATTTTCATTCCAAGAAGTAGTTTTGGAATATTGATCCAACGTTTCAGGTGGTGATTGTAAAAAATAATAAAACTGATGTGCTGGATTCGTAAATATAGGCGCAATTACGTTTTGTGTATCAGTTACATCTTTGATTTGAAATAATTCACGTATGGGTCGTAAAGTAACTTCAATATGAAGTTCATTGTATTGCAGGCACACCAATGGAAATGCTTGTTGGGCATTTAATGCCCACCAAATAGGTAAAGGTACGCGAAGTTGTCTTCCGCGTATCGACGGTTCTGAGCCATTTGTTCTATAAAGATCAGTGTCTTGATACATTGCGTTTGGATAAAGACCACCATGAATGCTTGCAGGGTTGTACAAATCTGGTGTATTACCAATCATATCATCCCATTTTGCTTTCTCAGTAGAAGTTAAATCACGATTCGCCAAAGCAACAATGTCATGCCCAGACATTTGTTGTATCAATGCACCACCAATGGTAAATCGAATAGACCGAATCATCATGGCACCTATATTTTTAATCCATTGAAATTCATAAGGTGCATTTTCATAAAGAGGACTATAAATGTCTGGCAATTGAATAACAAAATAAGTATCTTTTAAAAGTTCAGCGTATCTCTTTACTTTAAAATTATAAATAGTATCTGCATTTAATTGTAATTGTCGCAATCCTTCATATTCTAAACGAAAATTTTGTAATCCAAAATTAGTAATTTGTTTGTAAGTACTAGACCAATAGGTTTTTTGTGGATTTCCGTACATGATTGCATTTTGTGATCCACCCGATACTAAATTTAACAATCCGCCTGCCATGAATAAGTAAGATATTTTGTATTTAATAGGGTGGGTGGTTTATATTTTATTAAATCTACCGTTTTGAAATGTGTATTTGTTGAAAATTCGGATACACCATAAATATCTTGTAATAAAAGCCATTCAAATAAACCACCCGTATAAAGATAAACTTTTCCTCCTAATTTTCTTATTTGCTCATATTTTACATAAATGGTTTCATCATTACTATGTCTACCATACACAAAAATAGGATCCTTTTTTTGAATTGCCAATTCCACTGCCTTTATTTCTCTTTCCCATGAAATTGTTTTTGCAATTAATAATCCTTGTTCTGAAGAAGGTAACGTATTAATAATGAGTGAATCATTCTTTTGTGCAAATTGAATATCTTCAAAGTTGATACGTTGAATAGGTATGTTTCCCATTCTATTAGTAAATGGAAACCATTTAATAAAAGTAAAATAACTTAAAATTGAAATGAAACTTCTCATCTTTTATCAAAAATGATTCTTCCGCCTATTCTTTCTAACCATGGAGATCAACTTAAAGAGGCATTGGAGGACTATCTTGGTGTAGTCTGTGTCAAAAAAGTTACTATTGAGGAACAATGTACACATGTGACTTTTCTGCAATCACCTATCACAGATAAACTAAAAAAATTTGTAGAGGATTTAAGTGATATAGTATTCATTACTTACCGCGGGAAAACTTACGAGATAACTTCCGAATATGTCGACGCTTAGTGCGTTTGCCTCCGGAAGGATCTGCATTTCTTTCTATTAACATGTCAATTTTTTGAAATAAATCATTATAATTTTTTATAGTACGCATAGATTGTTCGAACTGTGGCATTTGATTTAAATCCCTCACTGTAGGAAAATAAGGTATGTCAGGTCCAACATATCTGCCGTTAATTTTAGCCAATGGTCTTTGTTCATTATTTTTAACTTCTCTTAAAAAATTACCTACTAATGCTTCAATTACTTCTTTTACACTTGTTTCACCAACAGCAAAATATTTCATAATAGAATCAGAAAATAATACTATAAAACAACATAATAATAATACATCATTTGCTAACATTTTAACATCTATTTTATCTTTTAAAAATGGAAATTTAAAATTTAAATATTTAAGTCGTTGAACGTGATTATACCATTTGTGTTTGATTACTTCATCTACAAGAGTGTAACGTTCTTTCATAGCACTAAAATTTCCTCTCATTAAACTATGAAAATCCTCTAGATAACTACCATTTAAATGTAATAAATTTCGTTTTACATTATGATACTCTAATAAAATTACAAATTCAATTACATGATCGACTGCACCAAAATTACATTGTAATTGTGTTTTTAACATATCACGAACCAAAATTTGTACTAGTTTACCGTGAGACAATATTTCTTCTTTTAAAAGTACACCTCCTTCTAAATGTGTTTCAAACGGTCCTGCAGAATTCGCAAAATAAACAGCTGGAATTTCTTTGATACATTTAGATACATGATGAAATAACCAATCGCTAAAATGAGTAACATATGAATTTAACGTACCATCTGGATTAGTAAATCCTTCTACTTGCTCATCTATTTGTATTTGAGGCAAAGAAACTCTAACATCCACATCACCTGTTGGATCCACAAAATCTCTTACACCACCTAGACCATATCCAGTTTCATTCAAAATTTCATAACAACATCCACCAAAAAAAAAATATTGTTCTTTTCTACATTTAGATTCAAATGTTAACTCTTTAAATTGTCTATTGCCATCACTAATATGTCCAGTAAATTTTGCGTCTTCTTCAGGAACTTCAATGATAAAAGTAGTAGTTCCTGAATTTTTATAAGTTTCCCATGGTATTTTTTTTGGAATGTCTATTAAATGAGGACCTAAATTATATGCATGTTTCGTAAATAAAATACGTTCTGGGTCTGTTGTATATTTAAAATCTGAATCACGTATAACAATTCGATCTACACCACCTATTTTTTTTCGTCCATGTTTGTATTTTGTAGGCATAATATATGGAAGTAAAAAAAATGGGTACCATTCGAATTCCACCTTCTTATACGGAATATTATAGTCTTCAGAGAAAATATAAAACAAAATGTCCCAATTGTAAAAAAAGTCCTCTTGTTTTTTCCGAAGAAAATAGAACCTTAACGGTTGTTTGTCAAACAAAATCATGTAAAAGCAACATGGCTATTGTAATTCCTACTTATTTAACGTTTGATCAATTGCATACCGAACAAAAACAAGACTATATGAATATAACGAATCATGTATTGCAGGAAAAGTTTGATTTAATGTTCGAATACAAAAAAACAACAGATCTAGCTACGTTAAAACATGATTATTTACAAAAGAAAAGAGCTTATGAAGATACCCAACAAAGACATGAAGAACAAAGTTTAGAAAGAGAACATAAAAAACGTGATTTAGAAAAACATCGTGATGTGATGATTCAAGCATTGCGTGCAGGTAAACCAATGAAAGAAGATTTAAATGAATTACTTAACGATATTCATCGCACTTCTTACATCAAAATTGGTCAAGATCCAATACGTATTCCTGAATTTGAGCGTGACATTTTAAGCTACGCTATGTAAACTTTGGGTATACGGATTCTTTTTGAATGCATCTAATAAATCTGGTGTATTCCGATCAGGTTGTGCATATTTATTTGGATTTCGACTTATACCATATAATTCTACCGTAGGTGAAAGACCTGTCAAAGAAGATCCAATGCCTCCCGTATAAGACCTATGCATTGAAGAACGGTTGGAAGTTGTAACTTGATTTATGGTTGGTTGAAAAGCCTGTATATTTCCTCCTGCAATACGTCCATGCGTCATACGATTTGCTGAAATAGATGCATTTAAATCTGCTTGTGTCGACATAGCTTGAGGTAAAACACTCATTCCTCCGCCCATGTAAGCTACCGAAGTAGTATCTCTTTGATTTTCAATAGCTTGTTGGTCATTTACCAAATATCCACCATCTGTAATGGGTGCATAAGCACGTCCACCTGCCTCATAAGCATTATACATAGTACCTTGTTTGATGGTAGGAGGAACAAATACATCTTTCATGGTTGGATTGGCCACGGTAGATCCAGCATTTCCTTTACGTGTTAACCCCACAATATCTTCTTTACGAGTAGGGCGTACTAAATCAGTGATTGGAGCAGTAATAGCACTAATAAGACTGCCCATAAGACCAAAAGAGGAGGAATTTTGATAAGATCGATTCGTAGGAGTTAATGGATTCATGGAACCATAACCAACCTTTTCTACAGGCGCTTGGGCTGGTGTAAACGCTTCTGTACCCAATTGTTGTTTGTGATCAGCGCGATACATACCATGTTTAGGTTGACTTTGCACACCTCCATTGCCAGCAGGTCCAGTATATGATTTAGTAGTGGTAGCACGATGTATTGTGGGGTTGGGCTGAATAGATGCTTGAGTAGGTCCTAAAACTGAACCGGTAGTTGTTAAGTACCGATCGGGTGAATTAATATAAAATTTGTCTGGTAAATATTTTTCTACTTTTCCTTCAATGCCTAAATTTTTAACCAATGTTTGTGCAGGTCCTTCATGTTGATCCAATGTAAACGTAGTTTTTGGTTTTGTAGCAACACGCAATTGATTGACGGTTTTGTCAATCCATTGTTCTCTTGCTTCCGTTCCTGAATTGAATCCACCGCTTCCTTGAGAAGAATACCCTTGATTCATACCTGGAGCTACTCGTGTTTCTTCAAACGGCTTTACATTGTTCCTATTTTGACTCAGGGTAACGCGTGATTGATAAAATTCGCTTTGGTTGGGTGCACCGTTAGCCCACTGTACGTTATCTTGAGGCTTAAATAATGGTGCTACCGCTGACTTTGTAATATGTAAAGAACCTCCACCTACTGCATTATCTAACACTTGTTCTGAATGATTCAAATCTTTCAATGAATCTCCTATATTTTTTGTTTTTCCAAAAAAAGGTACCATATTCTCAGAATAATCATTTAAATTTACCTTTCTTCCTGCTAAATCAGTAAATTGTCGTGTTGATTCTGTTTTGTGTGTTGGGTTGGGTTGAAAATATTTATCAGTTATTTGATTTGGTTTACGATAGGCGTTTACTGAAAACGGTTCCTTTTTTTTATTTGATATAAGATATAATCCACCCAGAGCTACTAAAGGGATTGCTAATTCCATATCATACAATTACATTTTTATTGTACCAAATATACATAAGAATTCCAAGAATAGCTATAGTAAAAAAAATCTTTGTTTTTTCTTTCCAAAGTCTTTTTAACTTTGTTTGTTTTTGTTCAAAATGTTTTAAAAACTCATCATAATGTTCCTGTAGTGTAATGGTTGGTTTATCTAATCGTACATTAATAACATTATGAATGTGATGTACCCATTGAATAAAGTCCGTACGTGTATCTAAATAAGGCGAAACTGGATTTTTCTGCAATACCTTTTCATAAATCGTAGCCATGGATTTGTTCGGTATAAATTCATGAAAATGATGAATCAGACGATGATACATTTTTTTTTGAATCGTAGTTGGATGTAAAGGATAATGAAAAGCAACAGTGTGTAAAAAAAACCAATAATGAGGTCCCCAAATAGATGGATCCATTAGTATACGTATTTAAAAAATTGTAATGCATTTGTTATACTTTATAAACCATGGCTTATTTCGACCACGTTGTATGGGATATCGAACTGCTGGTCGACACTGAGAAGATGCTCATAGAAAATATCGTCTACACATCTTTGGATGGGGACAAAGTGATGAAAGACGGCAAGCATTTATTTACTATTGATGTAGAGAATCGAAGCATTGATTTTGGAACCGATTTTGAACAGGTAACGTGTAGCTTTTCACGTGGTCGTTCGGTTCGACCTTTCTTAATTAAAAAGGCGGATTAATTGGGTAATGTTGAATATTTGTAACTTATTTTTTTATGTTAATATATGGTTGTTATAAAAATTATACCAAGACCGAATGGATATAATGCAGGGATAAGTAATACGTTAAAAGGATTTATTACAGCATTATCCATTCATAATAAAACAACCATTGAATGTGACGATGATTATGAGCTTGGTAATTTTGACACTATTTTACATGAAAAATATATTTTTAAACCAACGAATGAACAAACAGAAGATTTTTATAGTTGGAGATGGTTAATTTTAAAAAAAGAAGAAACATTACAACAAAATATACCAGATTCTTTTTTTGACGGAAAAGTAAACTTAAATCAAAATAAATACAAACATTTATTTACAGGAAAAGTAACCATAGATGGTAATTTTGATAAATCATTGATTCACCCAGTTGTATATCATCGTATTATGAAAGCATTATGTTCTATCGTGTTTAAACCAATTATTTATAAAAATATAAATAAATATGACATTTCTTTTCAATCTAGTTTGGGTATTAGTGTTCGAACATGGACTGCATCACACGAAAAAAATGTAAATCGAAAATATAAATTTGAAGAATATAAAAAAGCAATTGAAGATGCACTTTCGCCAACTATAAAAACAATTGTATTATCCATTGATAATAAATCTCCTAAGATAGAAAAATCCTATGTGAAATTAATTGAAAGTATTTCTTCTGCACATATCATCATTTTTAGAGAAGAAGATGTAAATCATTTACAATATTCAATTATTAAACTATTATTATTATCTAAATGTGGCATTTTGATTGGCAATAAACTAAGTACATTTACAGAATTGTCATTTTGGTTTAGTGGATGCAATCAAAAAGTCATTCCAGTGGGAAAAAAATAAATTTCATACTATAATTTTGATTTAAATATAAAAATTGGATAGAAAAAAGGGAATGAATAAATGCAATAATTGTGGTAAATCATGGCATGTGTATAAACAATGTAAAATGCCTATTGTAAGTATTGGATTGATCAATGTAAATGAAAAAAAAGAGTATTTAATGATTTGTCGTAAAAAGTCATTGGGGTATGTAGATTTTTTATGTGGAAAATACTCTTTGTCATCGATTCTTCATCTTATGAATTTGATAGATGAAATGACAATGAATGAAAAGAACCATTTAATGGAAAAATCATTTTATGAATTATGGGAGGATTTATGGTGCAGTAAGCCAGATGGAAGTTCTGAAGAATCGAATGCACAAGAAAAATTTACTATGATAAAAAATGGTTGTATGATTGGGAATCAATGGGTTACTTTAAAAACATGTTTGGAAGATAGTAAAACGTCCTGGACAGAACCAGAATGGGGGTTTCCAAAAGGAAGAAAAAATCATTATGAAACAGATTTATTATGTGCTTATCGTGAGTATGAAGAAGAAACCGGTTATGATCGTAAAGATCTTCAGTTGATTAAAAATATAGTTCCTTATGAAGAAATTTTTATTGGATCGAATTACAAATCATATAAACACAAATATTTTGTGGCTAGAAGTAATGAATCTGTACAAAAAAGACCTTATCAAAAAACAGAAGTAAGTGATTTAAAATGGTTTTCTTATGAAGAAGCAATGATCGCGATACGCCCTTATAATGTAGAGCGAAAACAAATTTTAAATATGATTCATACCATGTTAGATGAATACATTGTATTATAATAATGGCAAACCATTATACAGATTTATTTCAACAAACAAATGCATGTTATTGGTTAAGAAGTACTAGAGGTACAACTTCTTGTAAAATGTCCGCACTACTTTATATTTTAATACATTTATTAATGAATGAAGTAACACTTTCTTGTATTCCTATGATAACAAGAAAAATAATAAAAGATATATCTGAATTTTCAGATAGACCTATACAAGAATTAAAACAAATTTTATCAAATAATTCTATAAACGGAACAGTTATTACAGACATTTCTTTTTTGAAAGGATATATGTGGTATGTGGGGTTAGTAAAAAAATCACAAGATTCATTTTTACTAGGAAATGTGATTGATCATTATTTTGTAATTGTTCAAGAAAAAAATGGTACATTTAAAACAGTTTCTTCTTATGGTTGTTCACGTGTTTATATAGAACAATATGAAACACCTTTGAATCTTTGCGAATTTGATACATTTATCAAAGCATTACACCAAGAGGTAAAAACACGTGCTACCAAACAAGTGATACGTGATTTTATGATAAAACATTTTTTACATTTAGATCATTATGTAGAAAAAAGTGTTGATCCAGACGAAAATGATGGACGCACTACAACAATGCCACATTTAAGAGATGATGAAGTAGAAGGGTATGTTACAGCAAAATATCATATGGAATTTTATCCTATTATGGATACGTTACAAACTATGTGGAATGCGCAAAAAAGAGGATACAAAAGGTAAAGGTAGACACTATGTACATCATACTCCTAATCGTTATAATCGTTCTTTACATAAAAAGTAAATTTTGGAGCAAACAACCTATGCGTCATTTATGGGGATTTCCAAGTGCAGGCGTCATTCGAACAATTCCATTATGGAACACGTATTGTAGTACGATACGTGTTCATCACAGCAATCTAAAAGAAATATTGCCTTATCTTCAAATGAAAGAACATCATACATCTTATTTACAACATTCATATTGTTCCGTTTATAAAAATCCAGATATACAAGGATGTATACTTAGTAGAAAAGTAAAATTTTTTTATCCTACTATTCAAGATGCGTATTATCATGAAATCATTAAAACTGATTCAGAAACGATACGTCAAACCCTTTTTCAAACACATGAATATTTACGTATGAAAGAAACCAAATGCATGGTTTCTTTATTTTCTTCTCCTACACGATTATCCTGGTTAGTGCCTATAACACGATATCCATTGGAATGGATACGTAGTTATTGGTTTAAAAAATTTCCAATACCAAAATTTTGTTTTGTGAAAGGTACCAAAGAAAACTTGTCCGTGTTATATGATTCTTGGAAAACCCCTTTTTTATGTCAAATGAATCCTTCCTTGATATCTTTGGCAGATCAAATCGATTCCAAAAAAATATCTCTTTTTTATTATTATCAAACATCTCTTGTTGCCATTTTTTTCTTTCAAAATACGTTGGAATTAGATAACAACGATGCGATCTTAGATTGGATCGGTACAATTCATTTTACAAAAGATTCCATTGAAAAAGCAATTTCTACATTATTATATAGTTTTCGTAAACAATACCCTATTCTTCGTATTCATCAAGTTTCTCATACTCCTAGATATTCAGGGTACAAGCAAACCCATTTACATCATTATATTTATAATTATGGAACAAAACGTATTTCTCCTAAAGATTGTTTCTTTTTGTAACTCATTTTCAAGCAAAATATATATTATAAAAAATATACTTAAATAACTACTACTATTAAGGGTATAATGCCCAAGAAAGCAGTAAAGTCCGAGCCTACTCCTGTAACCCCTGTCTCTGTGCCTACAGAGACAGTAGTAGTTCCTGTCACTCCTGAGATTGTCAAGGAGGACGATCTTTCGTCGGCTTATTCCGACGTAACTGCTAAGCTTTCGGCCGTCCGTCAGCAAATGTCTTCGCTCATCCTTGAGTTCAAGACCCTTCAGAAGCGTGCTGAGCGCGAGCTCAAGGCTGTACAGAAGGCAGGCGCCAAGCGGAAGCAGCGCAATGCTACCCGTGCCCCCAGTGGATTTGTAAAGCCTACCCTTATCAGTGACCAGCTTGCCGAGTTCCTTGGTAAGGACAAGGGAAGCCTCATTGCTCGTACGGATGTAACCCGTGAGATCAATGCCTACATTCGGGCTAACAAGCTTCAGGATCCTGCCAACGGACGCAAGATTAACCCAGATGCTAAGCTTAAGAAGCTTCTTACTCTCAAGCCCACGGATGAGCTCACTTACTTCAACCTTCAGCGGTACATGAGCCAGCACTTTCAGAAGACAGTAAAGCCTGTTGTATAAGCGGATCTAAATAATTAAATTCGTCTGATAAAATCATAAATTCTTTTCTATCTACCGTAACAATTTTTTTTTCATTAAATAACCAGTCATGAAAATTTACTTTGCCTGATTTTATGAATTGGTGATACCATTTCATATAATCATAAATTGTATGGGTAGAATCTGAATAATCTGTACCCGATAAGATACATATCATTTGAAAATCTTCTAAACTAATTTGAAGTGCATTCAATATGTGTTCTAATTGATATAATGTTACCGTTTTTGTACTCAAATTGACTTGACGAAGTACATGAGAACACCCATAAACAAACATATCCATATCATCACTCATGCAATACTGAGCAGTTCCTTGTTTCATCATACGTGCACACACTTCATCCGCTTCATGGGGTGCCTGAATATATTGTACTTGCTTACTATCCATAAGTATCTTGATTTGCTCCACATCACGTTGACTAACACGAATAAAATTTTTTTTAAGAATTTGTAGTGCTTCCGGTGTTTCAGTATGAAGAACCTGTTGATATTGATCCCATGCCAATTGTTTTTGGTGCTGTCTCTTTTGTAATGTTTGCTTTTTATTTATTTTTGGTTTTCCATCAAATACAAAAATGGGATGTATCGAATATTCTTGAAATAATTCAATTAGTTCTGTCATAGAGGAAACCAAAGAATCTACCGATTTAAATTTGTACAAGTAAATAGATGTATCAATCACTACGGTAGTGTTGGACAATGAGTTAAATAAAATGGTGCAGATACCATGTGTACATTTCTTGGTGAGATAACTATTCAAATAGCGTATTCCCATTATACAAGTCTTTTTTAGAAAAGAATCAATTTTTAAATAAAAGTTTATCTAATGTAGTAGGTACACAATACAGACGATGTAATAAAATTCCAAGTAAAAAAAATCCTAGGAGTGTATATCCATAAGGCCAATGAAACCATTTTGATAAAAACCATGCACCTATTATGGTCATAATACAATCGGCAATGGCGACACCAAACACATGTTGATGTATTCCCTTACCTGGAATACCTAAAGCATTTTTATATTGACAAAGCATATATTAAGTTGCGATTTTGAATATTTAAATAATAATAATATTATGTTTAATGAAAATTGGTATTCAGAAAAACAAATGCTTGATTTAATAGAATTAGTAAATCAAGTAAAAAATATAGATGGAGAAATAATTGAAATAGGATGTTGGGAAGGTAAATCGACTATACAATTAGCAAATGCTTGTTTTCCTGAAACTCTTATATGTAATGATACATGGTTAGGTAATGTTCATGAAAGTAAAATTACTGGTGTAAAACATATAACGGAAGAAATATTAGAACATAGAGATGTTTATTCACTATTTATTGAAAATATGAACGCGAATACAAAGAAAAATTATATAATTATTAAAGAAGATTGCATTGAATGGTTGAAACAGTTTGATGGTTTTATAAAATTTATTCATATTGATGCTTCTCATAATTATGATAGTGTAGTTGAAACAATTCAATTCATTTTACCAAAAATGGTAAAGGGTGGTATAATTTGTGGAGATGATTATCAAAATGCAAATATGAATCGGAGTGATTTACATGGTGGGGTAGAACGTGCTGTAAAAGAAACATTGCCTAATCATATTAGTATTGATAATTTATGGTATTCTATAGTGAATCCCAAGTAATGGACAATTTTTGTTTACTTTGATAAACACACAATGATTTTTCAATAGGACATAATTCATTGCACAATTCACGAAAAATGCGAGGTGTAAATTCTTTTCTTTTTTGAACGATTTCTTTTTTAGCAAATGGTTCATACAATGCATAATATTCTACAAAATCATAACTGGTATTGTACTTATAATACATATTTTTTTGTGCACCATCAATGTATTTATCCGAAACCATTTTTTTTTGATACTTTCGTAAAGAATCTAACAATGCATGAAATGTTTTTAATGCATTTTTTGTTTGAACATTAATTTCTATTTCTGTAACTACCCCACATTGTGAAGGCATGCATCGAATTTGTATGTCATAAATATATTGATGTTTTGTTCTTAGTTCATGAAATAATAAATGATGTAATAACACTTCAAAATAAGGTATAAAAAATGACCTTTTAGTAGAAGGAAACCCTAAAAATAATGTAGTATTTTCTTTATCATATTTTGTATACAAAATATCGTGTTTATATGTAAAACAATTTTCAATCGGCACTTTTTTACCAGGATGAGAAACAAGACTTTTTTCAAAATGTGATTCAATGGATGAATCAAAGTCGCCATACACTACAAATAAACAATTCTCTGTATGAAATGCTTCATATGCCGTTTTTATGTCTTTCATCGTAAGAGAAGCTACATTTTTTATTTGTAACGCACAATCTTCCATATATTGTAACCCTTCTCTTGTAAAAAAGGCTTTATGAAATACATTATATATTTCTTGAGAAGGATTATCTGCCAAATTTGACAATTCTTCCAATACTGCTTTTTTTTCTCTTTCCAACGTAGAAGGAAAAAATAAAGATCGTGTTATAATACTAGAAATAAAATCTACCATTTCAGGTATATCTTTCTTATCTCCTTTAATAAAATATTTCATTACGGTATCGTCTGTAGATGCATTGATTATTGCACCATGTTTATCCCAATAAGAATTGCAAGATTCTTTACATTTTTTCCATCCAGATACTAATACATGTTCTAACAAGTGATTCACTCCAGAGTTACGTTTTGTTTCATGAATAAATCCAGAATGTACGACTACTTCTAGATGTATCACTTTATTTGGCTCATGAATAAATAAAAAAGGGTATCCATGGATCGTTTTATGCATTATTATATCGTTAGAAAAGGTTCTACTTTTGTTTTCATCGAATAACATGCATGAATTCTTCCATAACGCAAATACGATTCATCCCATAGATCAATGTCTTCTTTCGATGTATTACTTGTTAATATCAAAATAACCTTTTTATAAAAGATCATATCATCCAAAAAGGAAGACCATGTAGATTTATTATACACAGATATGGGTATTTCATCATGTTTTTTAAATTTATTTTTATGTACCGATTGTATCATCGTATCCACTTCTTCCATGACAAGAATCAATGGTTCATCGTCACGTTGCACGTCAACTATTAAAGTAGACAATTGATCTCCTGGGTCTGTTGGATTAAACGTATGACAATAAAATCCTTTTAATGCTTTGGCCAACAAATAACCCATTGAACTTTTACCCGCACCAGTTACACCATGCAAAAATACCGTTGCTCTTCCCAATTTTTCATAAATAGATAAAATACCTTTTAAAATTTCTTCTTGATCACCCAAAGGCGAAATGTGCGACAAGTCCATTTTGATTGGCGTATAATACAAATTCTTATACGTTCCTTTTCTTACATAAACCGTAACCGATGTTTCCTGTACTGGTTCATCTGGTTTTGTAAGTTGCATGGACAAAGAAGGTATATAAATCAATTGTTTGTACATCATTGGATAGGTAAGTAAATGCAACTCATTTTCTTTTGAAATGTACCCCACGTAATGTTTACCTAAAAAGTATCCAAATGGAACATCTTTGTCTACATGTTTTACAAAAGGACTAATAATATTTGGTGAAATTTTTTTTAAAATAGAAGAAGTTAATTCACGATTTTCTGAAATAATATAATATTTAATTCGAAAAAGAGAAAGAAATAACATCATAAAATACATTGGATTGATGGAACAAACAATGTATCCGATTAAAATTTCGTAGGTAGAAAGCATAGTTACCAATATTAAGTTAATCTTTATCAATTTTTTTTTAAAGTATTTTTTCTAAGTTATCAATGGTTTCTTCTGTTAATGTAGGAAATTGTATAGTAAAACTAATAATGAGTTGTCCTACTTGTCCTTCACGTTTCATTCCCATTCCTGGTACTATTTTTTGATACGATGGATGAATAATATTTCCCTTTGCATTATTAATTTTAAATGATTTTCCTTGTAAATACGATAACTCAAAAGAAAACCCACACAAAGCTTCTTTTAACGTAATCGTATGCGTATAACATAAATCAAGTCCTTTGCGTACAAAGGAATGTGGTTCTATTTGAATTAAAACACGTACATCTCCCATAGCACCATCAGGACCCATATGTCCTTTATTCATGAGAATCATACCTTCATTTGAATCAATTCCAGGTGGAAGATCAATGTAACACGTTTCTTGTTCTAATTCTTTGATTTGATTCCGATGAATCCATCGTTCAATTTTAACAGGCACTTTACATCCCGTATACGCTTGATCTAATGTAATGGATATAGTCATAGTTAATGGCGGTGGTTTCATTAAATTTTGAAAAATAAAACCAGGAAATCCTCCACCAGGAAATGGAAATCCACCTGGAAACCCATGACCAAATAAATCAGATAAATCTACTTGTGTTTGTGGATTATCATGTTGTTTACGTTTGTTTTCATCACTTAACGTTTCATATGCTTCATTAATATCTTTGAACTTTTCTGCATTTCCACCAGGACGATCTGGATGAAATTCTAATGATAATTTACGATATTGTTTTTTAATTAATTCAGGTGATGCATTTTTAGGAACACCTAAAATAGCATAATAGTCCATATACATAGGCATTGTGATCTTTCTATATTTTAATATAATATATAACTATGACTACTAGACGTAATCATAGACGTAATCATAGACGTAATCGAAAAAGTAAGCGTGGAGGTAATCAAGATTTAGAATTAAATCAACGAAATTGTAAATTATATTGGCATCCATGGCCTTCTAAAAAATGCGATGAAGCTTATCCTGGTTCAAGTATTCCCTTCTAAAAAATGCGATGAAGCTTATCCTGGTTCAAGTATTCCACGATCACATTTAGTAAATTATCCAGGTTTTTTAAAATCTGGTCTTGGACGCCAAAAACCTACATTCAGAATGCAATCCTATCCTTTTTTATACGGACAACCAGCTGATAAAGATTTATATTAATACATAAACGTTTTCATTTCATATCCATTGAAACAACTAGATATGGTATACGCACCATAATTATCGACATACAAACAATCTCCTATCTTTAAATCTGGTAACTTTACCATCTTTTCTACTATATCTAAAGAATCACACGTTGGACCATAAATCACTGATGGCCACCATGGACCGTCTTTATCCGTTTTTAACAATGGTGTCGCATGATCAAACCATTTACAATTAAACGTACCATACATTCCATCATTGATATAATAAATGCGGGTATCACCTTTTATCTTTTTACCAATAACATTAACATATAACCGATGTGATGATTCTACCAAGTATCGTCCCACTTCACTAATAAAAATCTTATTGTCAAACATTTGCATTCCTCGTCTTACTTGATGGGCACAAGATTCAAAGTTATTTTCTTGAAATCCACCTCCAATATCAATTGTTGTAATAGAAACGTCAAGTGTCGTGGCGATATCACATGCAATCTTGCATAGTTGTAATGCTTCACAATAAAGCTCCGGATCTTCACATGGACTACCTACATGAAAACTAAAGCCAATGACATTCAATCCAAGTGTTTTCGACTTTGTTAACAATGTGGGAACGTCTTGCATCTCCGCACCAAATTTTCTCGATAAAAGTGAACCTGGTGTATTTTTTACCCATAAACGCAACAATAAATTACAATTCGGATACGTTTCTTTTATCTTATACAATTCACTTATGCTATCAAATACCATGAGTGGAACACCCTGATTCCGTGCATACACGATATGTTGTGGTATTTTAATAGGATGGGCAAATAAAATATCAGATGCAGGTGCAATCTGTAATACATCTTCGATCTCCTTTTTAGACGCACAATCAAACTTGATTCCTAAGGATTGTATGTGTTTCAGAACTTGAAGTTGGGGATTACATTTGACTGCATAGTAAATACTTACTTCAGGCAACCACTTTTGCCATCTTGTATAAGCATATGTAATTTTCTGTAGATCGACTACACAATATGGTTCCATGTGTACAAATGGTGACAATTCTTTATACTTATTTATAAATGATTCCCTATCCGGGAGTCGAACCCGGGTATCCCGCGTGAAAGGCGAGCATCATAACCGTTAGACCAATAGGGAGATACGGCATCTGGAAATTGAAACCAAAGCCGTTAAACTTATTCATGGATTCTTTTACATTAAAAAATGAGTGAAGTTTAGATGTGCCTAGAAAGGAAATATAAGATCTGTTTAGAAGCAGTTAAAAGGAACGGTATCCGTTAAAGGTGACGGAAAGCTTCAAAAAAAGTGGCCCCACCGGGCCCTCTTTTTATTTTATCGTTCTTTTGCCAGTTGCTCCGCCAATATCGCTAGCGCCGTCCGTTCCGCGTTGCTCGCCAATACCGCCATCGTCGGCACGATGCGCCCGGTGCAGTCCAGAAGAGGTGGTGGCTCCTCGTCAGAGTCCGAGTCGCCCGTTCCGCATTGTTTGTCCATAACCTTGCATGCATTGTAATCACTGATATTGACGACCATCATCACCTTCTCTGTGGACTCAAGATATTCTTTGAAAAGCGTCACTTTGAAAAGCGACATCGTTTTTGGGTTTTGTGTTTGTATAAGCCAAAATAACGTTTCAATTTTATGAAACAGGCATTGCAACGGATCTTTACAGAATCTGCTGCAAAGGATGCGGGTCCAAATTCAATGAAACTAAAAACATTAGGTGGTCGAAAAACACGTAAAAGGCGTAAATTTGTTAAAGGAGTATCATGATATTCCTAAACAAAGATTGCCTTATTATCATAAAAACGTTGTCTACTCTCTAAAGATACATGAATTCCCGTTGCGTTCTCATACTGCTGGGGCGAATCAAAAAAAAGTCTTCGTGCCTCCTTGTAGTTTGCAGGATCATTCTCCATGACTACATAAAATCGTTTCTCATCATTGGAACCAATACGAAAGGGATACTCCTGACCCGTAATCGCATTCACAATGTTCTTAGAATACGTATTAATCGGCTGATGATAAAACTGAGGTTTCTTCTTCATTTCCAACGCAAACTTTCGTGCTCTTCGTGAGGAGGTAGGCACCTTGACCTCAGGATCATAGTAATCCGGATCGAACAACTCATCTGCCCACATCTACAATAACTAAACGTGATATTTCTTTAAGCTTGTATTATTAATTCTATACGTAGTTTATCTCCATCATTCATACTTTGTATAAATGTGAACATTTCATTGTTCGTCCAATCTTTCATTTTACCAGAAAAAATTACACTATCATTATTTCCACGGATAAGATGAATTTCTACATCTTCGTTTAATGTGTCATAATCAGCCGGTTCTGGATATTTATGACCATTCACTTCGTTAATAAACATATTTCTCAACATACCCATACTAGCTATTGTAATATTGCTAGCGTTAAATTGCAATGGGTATCGTGTATCAGCTTCCATGCCAGATACCGTATACTGAACCATACCAGTAGGCATTCCACCTCTCCTAGATTTTCTCGCTTTTTTCGCTTTTCTAGATTGTCTAAATCTTCTCGACTTCATAGTATTACACTATATTATTCAATATCTACATGGGTTAAGAAATGACGACGGCAACATGGTTTTACAATCCCTATTGCATCCATCATATGTCCCTCAATTGATTTTTCTTTGTGTCCTTTGGTGAAATAAACAGGTTCATCGTCTTGTCCTTTATCTTTCTTAGCCTGTTCCACTTGCTCTACATAAAAACGGTATTTATCTGCAATTACTTTTCCACACGTAAAACATTTGACTGGAATAATCATCCTTATTCTTAAGATAGGAAAAAAAGAATCAATTTTTAACATTTAAATACTTCTCAATATGAAATTGTAATGAGTAAAGAAGATGACATTATTTTTGTCAATAATGAACCTTGTTTTAATCCTTATAATCCTAAAAATAAATGGATTAGTTTGAACCAAGTTCAAACTATTCTAACAAAATACGGCGTTCCTTCTTTACAAAACTTTGATATATACAAACTAGCATTCGTACATCGGTCTTATTGTAAACGTATTGATGTAAAAACATCCCCTTGTCCACCTACTTCCATTGAATTGCAAGATAAATCGAATGAACGATTAGAATTTTTAGGGGATGGTGTTGTAGAATGCGTCACTAAATATTATTTATATCGTCGTTTTTATAGAGAACAAGAAGGCTTCATGACGGAAAAGAAAATTGCGTTGGTGAAAAATGAAGCCATTGGAAAATTAGCCTATGACATGGGATTACATGAATGGTACATTCTTTCCAATCACATGGAAGAAAAAAAAATGAGAACAAATTTAAAAAAATTAGGATGCTTGTTTGAAGCATTTATCGGTGCTCTTTTTTTAGATTTGGGATTTGAGGCTTCGAAAATTTTTTTAGAAAATGTTTATGAAAAACATATCGATTGGGCTGAACTCATATTATGCGATGATAATTACAAAAATATATTACAAGTTAAAGTACAAAAGGAATTCAAAACCACGCCAGATTATTTAGAAATTAGTTCTTTGGACATTTATCACATGGGCGTTTATTTATGTATTGGACAACCTATTTGGAAAACAACCATCAAACAAGCATTACCATTTGATCAATTTGGTTCATTCGAACTCATACAAGAGTATATGAAACAACATACATCTGTTCTTATTTTTTTAGGAGAAGGAAAACATAAAATTAAAAAAAAAGCAGAACAACTTGCTTGTGAACATGCATTGCAACGTTTAATGCTTTCATGATAATAATGTTAGATAATACTATGAAGACACGCAAAGAAAAAACGAAACCATACACGATTGTATTTTTGCGTATCTTGGATATTATTAAACTTTTTCACTGGAATACCAAAGATTATTCCAAACACAAAGCAAGTGATGCCCTTTATGTGTCTCTTGGTAAACTAGTAGATTCTTTTGTAGAAAAACATTTTGGTGAATCAGGACGTATTGTGGTGCATGAAACTGTACGATATGATACTCTTTCAGATGATGCCTTTTTGAAAGAAATTAAGCAATTCAAGGAATATTTGATTCATATGAAAAATCCATCTACTGATTTATCCAATATTCGCGATGAAATGTTAGGGGAAGTAAATGAATTTCTTTATTTTTGGACGCTTCATTGATCGGCGTTTACGTTTTGTACGTCTTGTACGTTTGCCAGAACCTCGAAACTCCGATGCACATCTAGCTGCAGTTCGTGAATCTCTTTCACTTGGTGAATTAACGCCTGCACAACTATTATCTATAATTAATGGATGTTCAAATCCTTGAGAATGTAAGTATTTTATTAATTCTTCTCGATCTAATGAAGGTAAAAATCGATTTAATTGGGTACCAATTAAACTTTTATCTTTACAATCAATGACTACAAAAGCGAAAGGCCATTTTTTTTCTAATCCATAATGCCTATCAAGAAAATTTTTATTTGAAGTGTAAAGGTTCCACCCAGGAATTCTCATATAAGCTCTTGCTTCTTCAGCCGTTCTAGCATCAAGTTTTAAATCTCTTGTTATACCTAACCTTAAACTACCTTTTTTATCTTTTAATTCTTTTTGTTTTTGTTCTCTAAATACACGCTGTAATTGTAAAACAAGATCTTTTGGAGGAAGAGGATCATCCCAAATTTTTCTATACCGATCATATTCTTCGCGTGTTTCTTTGTGCCAAGATTCATCACAATAATTTATTACACCACATGGAACTGCTTCTAAAAAAGATACATATTTTTTTTTTTCAATAGGAATTACATTACAAACTTTTAATGTTTTTAATGTTGTAGTAGATGCACATCCATGACTTTGAATTAATACAACTATGTCATACGTTTCAGATTTAAGTTTTTCTTTTTCTCTTTCTCTTTCTTTTTCTGTTTCCGCACGTTGTCTTTCTAAATATTCTTTTTCTTTTTCTTCTTCCTCGCGTTGTTTTTGTAGATATTCTTCTTTTTCTTTTTCTCTTTGCAAACGTTCTTCTCTTAAAGATTCATTACTTTTTTTGACAATGCTTTGTACTAAAACATTTATTTTTTCTCTGTCTTCATCTGGCACTTTTTTGAAACGACAATTTGCTAAAAATAATTCACCATTAAACCGTACATCTACATCGATTTCATCTAAATATTTAAAAAAAGAGGCATTCAGTAATTCAATCTCAATATTAATTTTTACAAGTGATGTTGGATCATATTCTGTATCAGCTCTTAGTGATGCCATACTATATAAACACAATTTTCTTTGTGAAATTTTTACGTTTCGATTTACGTTTACGTTTTCCTCCTTTTTCTATTTTTTTTGTTTCTCTAACAGCATATCGTTGACCAGTTTGTGAATTTGCATAAACATCACCACAACTATTATCTATAATGAATGGATGTTGTGCACCTTGTTCATACAAATAATCAAGTAAAGATTTTCTACTAAATGGTTTTTGTACAACGGAAGACAAATTTGTATTCAAAGGTAACGTTTCATGTTCCGTATAGACAACAATCATATGCATTGGCCATGTGGGATCTGGTTCATATTCACGATTTGCATAGTCTTCATGTAATGTACGTATTTCCCAACCTGGTATTCGTTTAAATGCCAATGCTTTTTCTTCACGATCATCCTGTAACATTTCTTCTAATAATGTATTCATACCACTTTGTTTATTCTCTAATTCATGACGTTTTATATCTCTAAGAACTTTTTGTGATTGAACCGCAAGTTCTTTTGTAGGACCGAATATTCCAATAAAAGAATTAAGAAGTCCTCTTGTATAATCATACCAAGCAGTGTTTGTAATATTTCTTACACCACATGGTACCGCTTCTAAAAAAGTTACGCATTTATCTTTAGGAATAGGAACAACTTCACATACTTCACTTTTACTTAAATCATAGGCTCCATGAAGATGTACTAATACAATAACATCATATCTTTCCAATGACATACTAATAGAACATAAAAACATTTCTTTAGTACTAGTTATGGCAGACCTCTACACCATGTTTCCGATCCAAGACATGGATGCATGGACCATGTACAAAAAACAAGTGGATTGTTTTTGGCGGGTAGAAGAGGTCGATCTTTCCAAAGACATGATTCATTGGAAACAACTTACTGATTCAGAGCAACATTTTCTTTCCATGATTCTTGCTTTTTTTGCATCGAGTGATGGTATTGTGTTAGAAAATCTTGCCTTGCGTTTCATGGCAGATGTACAATCTTCTGAAGCTAGAGCATTTTACGGCTTTCAAATTGCCATGGAAAATATTCATTCAGAAATGTACAGTGTGTTGATTGATACTTATGTAGAACAAAGTAAAAAAAATGATCTTTTTCGAGCTATTGAAACTTTTCCTTGCATTCAAAAAAAAGCAGAGTGGGCCTTGAAATGGATAGGTGATTCTTCCTCGTTTGCGACACGGTTAGTTGGGTTTGCTTGTGTAGAGGGCATCTTTTTCTCAGGGGCATTTTGTAGTATTTATTGGATGAAGAAACGAGGATTGATGCCCGGTCTTACCTTTAGTAATGAATTGATTAGTAGGGATGAATCCATGCATACGGACTTTGCTGTACTTTTGTACAAAAGACAAGAATTATTGTCTCAGGAAGTACTCCATTCGATTGTAAAAGAAGCAGTAACCATTGAAAAGGAATTTATTGTAGATTCATTGCCTTGTAAATTGATTGGTATGAATTCTGATTCAATGAGTCAATACATTGAATTTGTAGCCGATCGTTTGTGTACGCAGTTGGGTTATCCCAAGATTTATCAGTCTACCAATCCTTTTTCATGGATGGAGATGATATCTTTGGAAGGAAAGACCAACTTTTTTGAAAAAAGAGTTGGAGAATATGCTTTGGCGAATACTGTAAAGACGGATGACATGTTTAGCGCCGATTTTTAAATAGTAATACTATGTCACAAAGTGAAGAACTTTTAGAAGAAGAGGAAAAGTATGAGTATGATAGCGATGAGGGTGAATCGGAAGAGGCATTAGAAGCTAAACGTGAAGAAGCAGAAGAAGCTAAAAGTGCAGAAACAAGACGAATAAGACAACAAAGACTAACTGAAAATATATCAACTAAGGCTGAAATTGCACTTCCTTTAAGAGGTTGGGGGGATTTTCGTGAAAATCTACCTCTCAATGGTAATACTGACGAAAACTATGTAAAAAAAATACCAAATTGTGTTAGTTTAGGAAATATGGAATACACGGATGCACTTGCATTATCTATAGCCTCACGACCTTTTTATGTATTTTGTTTATTTACAGATGGTGTTGTAGAGAATGTATTACGTGAAGTATGTAATTATTCCGACCTTCAAACCATTTATTTAGTAAAAGAATTAGCACCAAAAATACCAAGACCAGAAGCCTCCGCTGAAGTCGCTACTGTTGCGACTGTCGCCTCCATCTCCGACACTCCCGCCATCGTATTATCAGATAAGTTCAAAGATCATCCTAAAATTAAATTTGTTGACTATAAAGAGTTTCCTAGATTATTGCAAGAATCACCAGGAAGAATATTTTTATGTGGTCATGGAAAACCAAGTAAGTCAGGAAATCCTTCTGTACCGGCTTTAACCATATCATCTACTTTAAGTTTTCATAATATGTTATTATTACATGAGTTGGTCCCTTTATTTCCACCCGGTTCTGATGTAATTATTGGAATGTGTTTCTCTGGTTTAATTGCCCAGGTGCAAACATATCGATTAAATATACCACCTAACGTACTCGTATCTTTTGTTTCTACTACAACTGAAAGTCAAGATTCAGACGTACTTGAATTATTAAATACAGATACTGAATTTAGAAAAAAGAATAGTGGAGGGAAACGTTTCAATCGGAAATATATACAAACCAAACGTAAACAAACGAAACGTACCAAACGTAAAAATTCCAAACGTAAACGAACCAAACGAATACCTAAAATGCTAAAATAGTTTTTAATTAAATTCTTGTCACGCGTTCTAAGTAATGGATATACAAATTAATGTCTAGTTAAAATAAACACTTAAAGTATGTATCCAAGCATTCAACCGCATCGAAAAGAAATGTTACACGTAGATACTCTTCCCAATGGAAAAAAAGTGGAACTCTACGTAGAATGTTCCGGTAATAAAGAGGGAATTCCCATTATTTATTTACATGGAGGACCAGGTGATCACATTTCACCTGGTCATCGTCGATGGTATGACCCTAAAGCCTACCATATTATTCTTTGGGATCAACGCGGTGCAGGTCAATCGAAACCATCAAACCATATTGAAAGAAATACCAGTAAACTTTTAATACGAGATATGGAAAAAATAAGAATACACATGGGTGTAGACAAATGGATAGTAGCAGGTGGTAGTTGGGGGTCATCTCTCGCATTAATGTACGCGCAAGAACATCCTAATCGTGTTCTTGCCATGATTTTACGTGGAATTTATGATTTATCACAAGAAGATGTTTTAGATTCCATGTACCCTGAAGAAAAAGATAAAGTGCATCGTTTATTAAATATAAAATCAGATCGTCAAGAACAAACTAAAATGAACAAAGTTCTTTCTAAGAAAACGAGGAAACGTCGTCAATTGATTCATTTAATGACAAATGAAGAACCCATGTTTGTGATTACACCACCTAAAAGATTAGGCTACAAAGAAACAGAAACAATGACCATTATAGGTAACCATTATGATTCTAATCATTATTTTGTACCAAAAGATACTATTTATAAAAATATGCACAAAATCAAACACATTCCTACCATTATGGTAGAAGGACGTTACGATATGGTGACTCCGATGAAAATAGCATACAAGTTATCGAAAATGATGGATCATTGTAAATTAGTGGTGGTTAGGGCAGGTCATACGGCAGGTGAAAAAAATATACTAAAAGAATTAGTAAAAGCATCCGATTTTTTCAAAAGATTATACCGTAATGTTTAAGGAC
>Ga0209443_1000024_pt1 | contig 87737 bp, 75 predicted proteins | sample LauGreBMM110DCMD_2_FD_187571 | JGI IMG/M metagenome (GOLD analysis project Ga0209443, IMG submission 187571) | Freshwater lake microbial communities from Lake Michigan, USA - Su13.BD.MM110.DCMD (SPAdes) (version 2) | ecosystem: Environmental > Aquatic > Freshwater > Lake | place: Lake Michigan... | reverse complement strand
CATTTGCACTTATTGGTGTAACCGTATAAGTTATCGTTACCGGTGCATTCGTAGTGTTGGTATATACATCAGTAATGTTTGCAGCGGAAGCAACTGGTCTTGGGCTACCTGCTGGTACACTAGCAGCATTGCTTGACGCAACCGTATACGTATAAGTGTCTCCTGTTCCTGTAATTAAAGCATCTAAGCTGTAATTCAAAGCAACATCACTACACGTAGCAACCGTTTGATTCGTTACTACTGGTTCTGGATTAACCGTAACGGTAACCGTAAAGGTGTTACCTATACATCCGTTTGATCCTGTTGGGGTAACCGTATAAGTTATCGTTACCGGTGCATTCGTGGTGTTGGTATATACATCAGTAATGTTTGCAGCGGAAGCAACTGGTCTTGGGCTACCTGCTGGAACACTAGCTGCATTGCTTGAAGCAACCGTATAAGTATAAGTGTCTCCTGTTCCTGATATTAATGAAGTTAAATCATAGTTCAAAGCAACGTCACTACACGTAGCAACCGTTTGATTCGTTACTACTGGTTCTGGATTAACCGTAACGGTAACCGTAAAGGTATTACCAATACAGCCATTTGCACTTATTGGTGTAACCGTATAAGTTATCGTTACCGGTGCATTCGTAGTGTTGGTATATACATCAGTAATGTTTGCAGCGGAAGCAACTGGTCTTGGGCTACCTGCTGGTACACTAGCTGCATTGCTTGAAGCAACCGTATAAGTATAAGTATCTCCTGTTCCTGTAATTAAAGCATCTAAGCTGTAATTCAAAGCAACATCACTACACGTAGCAACAGTCTGATTTGTTACTACTGGTTCTGGATTAACCGTAACTGTAACCGTAAAGGTATTACCAATACATCCGTTTGATCCTGTTGGGGTAACTGTGTAGATCACCGTTTGAACAGCCGTAGATGTGTTAAATAATTGTTGGCTAATTACTGTTTGATTACTTTGGTTTGATTCTCCAGTAACATTCGGATTGTCAACAAAAGTCCAACTATAAGTTGTATTTATTGCAATAATATCTGAGGAGGCTCCATTAACTGGAGTTACCGTAAAAGTAGCATTCGAACAAATTGAAGCTGTTTTGTTAGAAATTTGTGGGGTTGGGTTTACAGTAATCGTAAAGGTTTGTGTAGCTCCAACACATGATACACCTCCACTTGTGTAAGTTGGGATAACTGTAATAGTTCCAGTTATTGGTACTGTTGTAGTATTAGTAGCTAAAAAACTTGGAATGCCCGTAACATTTCCAACGCTTGAAGCTGCTAAACCAATTGAAGGATTATTATTAGTCCATGTATATGTAGTAGTGCCTCCTGTATTTGTTGTTGAAAAAGTTACAGAATTAGTTGAAGCGCCTTGACATAAGATTTGTGGTGCTATTGTATTAACTTGACCTAAAGGATTAACAATTATTGTTCTGGTCAATGAAATAGTGTTGTTAATATCGGTGCCTAATTGAATTTGAGATACTAATAGATTTACATTAGCAGTTGGTGCAATGACTGTAATTGTTCCTTGACCAGTTCCGTCTAATAAGATAGTTTGTAAACTGCCACCATTGATAGAATAAGTAACCGTTGTATTTACAGAACCCAATACATTAAAAACGGCATTTGATCCCGAACAAATATTTGAAACATGCGTAATACTGGTAATATATGGATAAGGAGGAGTTGTTACAGTTACAGTTGCTGGTAAATTTAAAGGTGCATCACATCCGGTCATATTAAACGAATATGACATTCCATCAACATAAATGGTGCCTGAATTTTGAGTGATGTATATCCTGTTGGTTGCTCGGGCTACAATAAATTGAATACGTTGCAAGTTCATCGTTCCTCCTGAATTAAAGTTAATTGAATTAACAGCAGGAGACCCATCGGATATCAGACAATTTGCTGTGGCAGAATTTCGAGCAATACTAATAGTTACAATTGTACCAATCGGTACTTGATGACCCAATTGAAATACGGCACTTGAAGAAGTGTTATTAAGTGTGGTAGAAGTAGTAGCTGTTGCAGTTGCATTAGTTCCTACGGCAGAAATAGGGCCTGTTGAATTAGTTGGGTTTCCACCACCGGTAGTCAAAACAACATTTCCAGAAGTAGGTATTGGTTGTTGAGCAATTAGTGTAGCAGTAACAGTTGTATTTACTGTTAAATTAGGTATCGTTACGGTTGCGTTTCCTGATCCATTTAAAGTAATTTGCTGATTAACGCCACCATTTACGTTGTATGTTACCACTGCATTTGGGGTTCCGCCTGAAAAATAATACGTTCCATTTTGACCAACAAAAACTGAAAGTGGATTTGCGGTGTTTGACGTCATTGAAACTCCTGGATTTACATCTATACAAACTTGTTGAGTGTAGGTGCATCCAAAATTATCTACAGCATTATATGTAAAACAATTATTACCAATTGTTGTAGGTGTTACTGTTATTGTTTGTCCTGAAAAACTAACAATACTTGGACTTGGCGACCAAAAAGTACTTACTATCGTTGGAGTAAATGAATAATCAGTAGGTAATATTGAATTATCAAAATTGATACTCCAGTTAAAAATATAACCATTATCAACTGATAAATTATCGGTTACAATCAATGACCAATTACCATTTAATTGACTTCCTATCAAATTGGTAAAAGGCTGAACTGGCATGTAGTTTCCAGCATTTATGGAATTACCATTTGGATTTCCACATTGAGATGTAGCACCATTAACTAAAAAAGTAGTTGCATCAGGAGTAAAACAATAGATTCTACCAGTACCTGGACCAGCTGCCTCATCAACAGCACCAACACCATCAATTGGACATCCAAGATAAGTTCCAGCACCACCACCTCCGGTTCCATTAAATGCTTTTAGTATGATGGATTGACCATTTGGACTGACCAATCTAATTTCTAGATCCCCTAGATATGAATGCTCCATATTTAAACAGACAGAAGTAATTTGATTAGCAGCTGTTATTGTAGACCCAAATGGAAAACAATCTACAGGAACAGAAGTTTGATATGATACGCCACTACCATCGGGTAAGAAGGTAGTACCACTAACTGGAGGAGCACATACTCTAATAAATTCAACTGGGTTAACAACTCCAGTTATTGTTGTCGTTTGTCCTAAACAAATTTCATCATCTGATGCTTGAGTTCCAGTAAAATTTGGTGTAGTTGAAACATAGACTTTTTGTTCTAATCTATTATTATTTCTACATCCGTTTGGATCAGTAATGATAAGATTAACTAAGTAAATTCCTTCATTTGCAAACGTATGTGATACATTTTGACCGTTTGCTGTAGTTCCATCATCAAAGTTCCATAAATAAGTAGCACCTGTGCCACTTGTAGCAAATGTTCCACTTCCATTAAATTGTACAGAATCGCCTTGACAAATTCGGATTGTGTTTTGAGGTCCCGCTGCGGGAACAGTACTATTTAATACTGAAATTATCGATGGGCAAGGTGGTCCACAAACTATTGTAGCATCCCATCCTGGTGCATTTTGTGTGCCGTTTGATACAAAAGAAAATGTCAAACATCCAGAAACTGATGTGGCAGTGTATGAAGAAATAACATAACATCCAAAATAAGTTCCTACTACAGCTGCTGCAGTTGAATTCCCATCATGTATAGTTAATACATCTCCTATACTACTCACTAAGTTAAATGAATTAAAATAAACCGTAACTACGTCACCAGTATTTGTAGGACAGATTGTCCATGTTCTGGTTTCATTATTTGAATAATTTCCAGTTGCACCACCTGAATCATAAAAATGGTCTCCAGCACAATAATTAGGATTTGTAGTTGATGTGGAGCGCACAGTTGACCATGGACCTACATCAGTTCCTGCTGCACAAATGGCTCTTACATAAAAATCGTAAGTGGTTTGTGAAGTTAGTCCCGTATAGGTATAAGTTGTTGGATTTGTTGAAATTTGACCCGTCATAGCTGCAGTAGGCGCTGGAGAACCAGCTGGAACAGCAATTACTTCCCATTGAGTGGCACTTGGTGCATTATTAGTCCAGCTAACCGTTACACTTGTAGGCGAAATAGCGTTAGAAGTAATATTCGTTGGTTTTCTACATGTAGGATATGGCTGACAAAGTATATTTGAAGTCCAGCCTGGACTATTAAAAGAACCATCCGAAACAAATCTAAAAGTTAAACAACCTGAAGTCCCAGTTGCCTCAAAAGGTCCAGGAATAGTAGTTCCCCAAAATGCTCCAGGAAGTAATACAGTTCCATTTCCTGGACCATTGGTACTTGCAATCTGAGGTGAAGCAGTTGAATTTCCATCATATACATATAATTTATCCCAATTTATTTCCGTATTAAATGAGGTAAAAGTAACTGTAACATACTCCCCTGGGTTAGGTGGACAAATGGTTACAATATAATCTTCACTATTGGCATAATTCGCTCCTGCACCACCAGTATCTACAAAGTTTCCTCCACAAACAGGTGGCAATGTAGAAGTAGCAAAGTTTCCGCTATTTGACCAAGGACTCGGATTATCAATATCACAAATTGTTCTTACATAAAATGTGTAGCCTGTTAATGAGGTCAAGCCAGTTAAGTTAAAACCATTAGTAGTTGCAGGAACGATAGTGCCAGATCCCGGAACTAAAGGAGAAGGCCCGTATTCAATTTCCCAAGGCCCAGCCGGATTAGGACTATTCCATGATAACATTGCCGAAGTGGCTAAAGGTGTTGCAAGTAAAGCCGAAGGAGTTAAACACTGTGAATCTACTTTAACATCGTCTACTAACCAGGTATCGCCTGAAGCATTTTTTTTCACAAATGCAATATATACCTGTTGGCCGACATAAGGTGTTAATAGCACAAATTTTTGCTGCCATACAGGAGCCGCAGGTGTTCCTGTAATTGGACAAACTGTAGACTCATCATAGGTTTGAACCGTTGTAAAGGTGGTAGGGTCCGTTTGCGAAGTAGTAGAAATACGTATCGTATATTCTCCACTAAAATCAGCAACTTGAGCTTGTTTTGAATAAAATCTTACTTGTCCGTTAGCCGGAATAGTAACAATAGGTGAGACCAACCATTGTAGAGCGTTAGCACCATTTGTTACACCAGTTTGCTGACTAATTCTTGCACACGCAGTTCCGCGAGGAGCAAAAGAAGTTGTTCTGATCCAGTTATTAGTTGAAATTCCATTATTAAAAGTTGCCCAAACAAATGGGGTATTTGGTGGAAATGTAGTACTTTCAAAACCTTCTGGAAATTGTGCATATCCTAAAAGGGAAAAGAATGACATGAAAAAAAGTAATAGTTTTTTCATTATTTTAATGTAAATTTAAGGTTTGATTAACATTCAAAGTTAACAATTTATCTTATTTACAAAACATATATCGACGAAAAATAGAAAATATTCGATAAAGTGTTTATTTTAAGGTAATATATTTTGTGTATTTTTGTAAAAACTTCTAAAAAGATCATTTTGAAACCAAATTCAAAAATATATTTTGCTTCCGACCAACATTTTGGTGCGCCAACTTCAGAAATGAGTTTTCCTAGAGAACAAAAATTTGTGGCTTGGTTAGACGAAGTAAAAAAAGATGCTGATGCCATTTTTTTATTGGGCGATTTATTTGATTTTTGGTTCGAATATCAAACGGTGGTTCCTAAGGGTTTTATTAGAGTTTTAGGAAAATTAGCCGAAATAAGAGACGCTGGAATTCCTATTTATTTCTTTGTAGGAAACCACGATTTATGGATGGGTGATTATTTTGAAAAAGAACTCAATATTCCAGTTTATCACGACAATAAAGAATTCACCTTTAACGGTAAAACTTTTTTAATAGGCCACGGTGACGGAAAAGGTCCTGGCGACAAGGGTTACAAACGAATGAAAAAACTATTTACCTATCCGTTTTCAAAATGGTTGTTTCGTTGGTTACATCCTGATATTGGTGTGAAATTAGCGCAATACTTATCGGTTAAAAATAAGCTTATTTCTGGCGCGGAAGATGTGAAATTTTTAGGTGAAGAAAACGAATGGCTGGTGCAATATTGCAAACGTAAATTAGAAACAAAGCATTATGACTTTTTTGTTTTTGGACACCGCCATTTACCCATGGAAATTACCTTAAACGAACAGTCAAAATACATCAACTTGGGCGATTGGATTGGCTATTTTACCTATGGTGTTTTTGATGGCAAAACATTTGAATTGAAAAAATACGAATAACAAAAGTGCTTTTGAAAACGAATTTGCGTTAGGGATGGAAGCGGCATCCTCCGATAAACAAAAACAAAAATTTATTTGTAGTTTTTGCTAATCGGAGATATAGCGTACAGCCCGACCCTTGTGGTAACGCCAAAATCAATATCAAAATTCAATGACAATTTCAATGGCAATTTCAATGGCAAAAAGCAATATCAAAAGACGATTTAATTGCTGTTTTTAATCTTTCTCTATTTGTAAATCTCTGAATTTTGGTGAAGCAACTGCGGTAGTTCCTGCTACGAATAACGTCATTATACCACCAAAAACTACCGCGTTTACCACTCCGAATAATTTAGATGTTAGACCGCTTTCAAAGGCTCCTAATTCGTTTGAAGAACCCACAAAAATAGAATTTACAGACGAAACTCTTCCGCGCATGTCGTCTGGGGTATAAATTTGCAAAATTGTAGAGCGGATTACTACTGAAAATCCATCGGTAACACCGCTTAAAAATAGGGCTAAAACCGAAATCCAAAAGTTTTGGGATAAACCGAAAACGATAATACAAATTCCGAATCCGAAAACGGCTAATAGTAATTTTTTTCCCGTATTTTTTTCGATGGAAAACATCGTAGAAGCCAGCATGGTTAGTAATCCACCAATAGCTGGCGCGGCTCTTAAAACTCCGAAACCTTCTGAACCTACTTGTAAAATATCTTGCGCGAAAATGGGCAACAAAGCCACGGCACCGCCAAATAAAACCGCAAACATATCTAACGAAAGTGCGTTTAGAATAATTTTATTTTGAAATACAAATCTAATTCCGGCTTTTAAACTTTCTGTAACGGGTTCGCCAATTTTTTTATTTAAAATGGGCTTTTTACTGATTTGTAACAACATGAAAATTCCTAGAATAATAGAAATTGTTACAAAAATCATGGAATTGAAAACGCCAATTCCACCAATTAAAAATCCAGCTAAAGCGGGTCCAATTACGGCAGAAACTTGCCAAGAGGAACTGCTCCAAGTAGCTGCATTGGTAAATTGTGATTTTGGAACAATTAGTCCTAACAAACTAAAAACCGATGGAATGATAAACGCACGAATGATTCCGCCTAAAAAAACCAAGGCATAAATGGCATATAAAAAAGGTTGTTTTCCAATGGTTGTAGCCGTTTCAGGATGAACCAAATAACAAAATAATATACTGATTGTTGCTGTACCTGCAAAACATTTGAGGAGCATATTTCTTTTTTCGGATTGGTCTACAATATGCCCGGCAAATAGCGCCATCACAATCGCTGGAATCACTTCCATTAACCCAATTAATCCTAATGACCAAGGATCTTTAGTAATTCTGTATACTTCCCATTCTATCAATACAAATTGCATGGACCAAGCCAATACAATTGCTAATCGCATAAGTATAAACCAACGAAATTCTGGAATTTTTAAGGCTGAAAATGGATCTTTTTTTGTCATAGTTTTTTACCGCAAAGACGCGAAGATTCTCGCAAAGGTTGCAATGATTTTATTATTTAATGGTTATTTTACTTGTTCTTTTTACTTTTAATTTTTTACTTTTAATTGGTTCTTACATCACGCAATTGCAATTGCAAACTAACCGTTCCGTTCCATTCGTTTTCTTCTAAAACATAAACGGCTTCAAACGGATTTCTGTTTTTTACAATATCTATTTTGTCTCCAAGTCCAAAACCAATGGCGTTGAAATTTGGCGAATTATTTTGTTTTACAAAGGCTTTTAAATGTTCGGCATCGTTACCCAATGGTTTAGCATAGCCCGAATCGATTATATTTTTCGACAAAAAAACAGGTGTCATATTTTCTGGTCCGAAGGGTTCGAATTGTTTTAGAATGCGCATAAATTTTTCATCAAGATCCGAAAAATTCATTTCTAAATCAACTGAAATTTCAGGAATTAATAAATCGGGAGGAATGGTTTTTTTGACTTCATTTTCAAAAGCTGCTTTGAATTTTTCGTAATTTTCTTCTTTTAACGTCATTCCTGCGGCATACATATGTCCTCCAAATTGTTCCAAATGTTCGGCACACGCTTCTAACGCATTGTACACATCAAAATCTTTTACGGAACGTGCCGAAGCGGCTAATTTATCGCCACTTTTTGTAAAAACAATAGTTGGGCGATAATACTTTTCAACCAAACGAGATGCGACAATTCCGATGACGCCTTTGTGCCAGTTTTCTTGATATACAACCGTTGAAAATCGGTTTTGCTCTTTGTTTTCTTCGATTTGAAGTAACGCTTCTTTGGTAATTTGTTTGTCTAATTCTTTTCTGTCTGAATTATGTTGCTCAATTTCAGAAGCAAATTGTTCCGCTTGTTCTAAATTGTATTCGGTTAAAAGTGCTACTGCTTCGTTTCCGTGTTTCACTCTTCCTGCAGCGTTGATTCTTGGTGCTACGATAAAAACCACATCGGTTATCGTTAAAACTTTTTTCTTTACATTTTGAATTAAGGCTTTAATTCCTGGTCGCGGATTGGTATTTATCACTTCTAATCCAAATTTAGCTAAAACCCTATTTTCACCCGTAATTGGAACAATATCTGCAGCAATGGCTGTGGCAACCAAATCTAAATAAGGAAGTAAATCTTGAATGGTTTGGTTTCTGTTTTCGGCTAAGGCTTGAATCAATTTAAATCCGACACCACAACCACATAATTCATCATACGGATAGGAACAATCTTCGCGTTTTGGGTCTAAAACCGCAATAGCATCTGGTAAAATATCGCCAGGTCGGTGATGGTCGCAAATGATGAAATCGATGTTTTTTGCATTCGCATAATTCACGTGATCGATGGACTTAATACCGCAATCCAAAGCTATAATTAAAGACATGTCATTGTCTTCGGCATAATCAATTCCGAGATATGAGATGCCGTAACCTTCGTTATATCGGTCTGGAATGTACGTCGCCACATTTGGATAAAAACTTCGTAAATAACTCGAAACTAAAGAAACAGCGGTTGTTCCATCTACATCATAATCGCCAAAAACTAAGATATTTTCATTGTTTGCAATGGCTTTTTCGATACGAGAAACCGCTTTGTCCATATCTTTCATGAGATACGGATTGTGCAAGTCTTCTAAAGTGGGACGGAAAAATGTTTTGGCTTGTTCGTAGGTTTCTATTCCTCTTTGAACTAATAAAGTAGCGATGATTTCATCTACTTGAAGGGCATTTTGTAAGGCTTGTACTTTTTCTTTTTCTGGCTTTGATTTGATGGTCCAACGCATGGTTTGTGATGAATTAAAAATTATGAATTACGATTTTTGGCTTATAATATAGAATAACAAAGGTATAAATATTTTTTCTTTTTTAGTTGCCATTTCCACGTAAAGACAAACTACATTTTAACTTATGATAAAATATAACTACTAAATAAAAAACTGCCAACTAAAAACTGAACACTATTTCTTACCTCCTACAACCACAACAATTTCGCCTTTTGGCGCTTTAATTTCAAAGTGTTTCAAAACTTCTTCAGCGGTTCCGCGGATGGTTTCTTCGTGCAGTTTTGAAATTTCTCTGGAAACAGAAATGGGTCTATCCGCACCAAAATATTGAATAAATTCTGCTAGCGTTTTTAGTAATTTATGTGGTGAAACGTATAAAATCATGGTACGTGTTTCTTCGACTAAAGCCAAATAACGCGTTTGCCTTCCTTTTTTATCGGGCAAAAAGCCTTCGAAAATAAATTTATCATTCGGCAAACCACTATTTACCAAAGCGGGAACAAATGCGGTTGCTCCTGGTAAACAATCGACTTCAATTCCGTTTTCCACACAAGCGCGAGTTAATAAAAATCCAGGGTCAGAAATGGCTGGCGTTCCTGCATCGGAAATTAATGCAATCGTTTCGCCACCTTTTAATCGAGCAATTAAATTTTCTACGGTTTTGTGTTCGTTATGCATGTGGTGACTGTGCATTTGAGTAGCAATCTCGAAATGTTTTAGTAATTTTCCGCTAGTACGTGTGTCTTCGGCTAATATTAAATCGGCATCTTTTAGCACACGAATGGCACGAAACGTCATATCGTCTAAATTGCCAATTGGCGTAGGAACTATGTATAATTTACTCATTTAAAACAATTTAAAACACAGATTACACAAATTTTCACTGATTTTCTTGTGTGAATCTGTGTAATCTGTGTTTGATAAATTAGTATTTATTTAAATTTATTTTCTACAATTTCTATGAAACGCGCTTCATATTCTTCGTTTCCTTGCCAATTATTATAATCGGGTTTTACAAAATCATGAATAAAACTTTCTGCTTCTTGAAAATTATCAAAGGTATTTAATTGGGAAAGTACTCTATTGAAATCCTCGGCATTACCTCCAAATAATTTTTTTTCAAAAGCAATACGATCATTTAACCCAATGTTGATGCCTTTATTTAATTTATCATTTAAAGATGTTGTTTTGTCTACTTTTTGTTTCTTTTCAGCTGGTTTTTCAACCTTATCTTCAATAATTGAAGTTGGCTCAATTTCATTAATTGACTCCATTTCGGAAGCAATTTCAGGAGATACAGCTTCAAAAGTAGCTTCATTTGCCTGTTCTACAGCAACTGGAACATCATCTACTTTTACAAAATCAAGTTCTTGATAATCATGAACTAACATGTCTTCAAACGAAATTTGTTTGGCAACTGTTTCTTTTTGTTTGGAAATAGGATTTGGTGTTTCTTCTAGCTTTTGTTCTGTTGCAATTGTTTCTTCTTCGTCCTCATTATCTTCTTCAATCAATTCAGCAACCATTATTTTTTCTTCAATAATTGGGTCAGAAATTGTTTCTTCTACAATAGGAGTTGTCGCTTTTATATTGGCTTCTGTCTCTTCTTGAATTGGAGCCGAAAAAATTTCAGTAGGTTTTCCTTCCAACATTTCTTCAAAAACAGTTTCAGGAATTTCGTTTTTTACTAATTCGAAATTTTCTTCATAAAAGCGTAAAATCGTCAATTGATCATACAAATTTTTTGCTTCTTGTTGCAATTGAAGCGTATCAGAATGATTTTTTAACTTTAGAATTCGGTGCGCAATACTGATTAATTCAGCGGAAATTCTTTTCTTCATAACTTTATTAAATGGAATTGAATATATCGATACTTTTTTAATATTTTTGTTTTGCTTACAAATGTAGCAGAAAATAATTTTTTAACGTACGAAAGATACAAAATGTTTCTCGAAAATACAGTAAATCAACAAGAACAATTTGGTTGGATCGAAGTAATTTGTGGTTCTATGTTTTCTGGTAAAACAGAAGAGTTGATTCGCAGATTAAAACGCGCTCAGTTTGCCAAACAAAAAGTAGAAATCTTTAAACCGGCTGTAGACACGCGTTATGACAATGAAATGGTGGTCTCGCATAATAAAAATGAAATTCGCTCTACTCCTGTTCCTGTGGCCGAAAATATTCGAATTTTAGCACAAGGTTGCGATGTCGTAGGCATTGACGAAGCTCAGTTTTTCGATGAAGAAATTGTGGCGGTTTGTAATGATTTAGCCAATTCCGGTATTCGAGTAATCGTTGCCGGATTAGATATGGATTTTAAAGGGAACCCTTTCGGACCAATGCCTGCGCTTATGGCTACAGCAGAATATGTTACTAAAGTACATGCTGTTTGTACTCGTACAGGAAATTTAGCAAATTATAGTTTTAGAAAATCTGCTGATGAAAAATTAGTAATGCTTGGTGAAACCGAAGAATATGAACCGCTAAGCAGAGCTGCTTATTTTAAAGCAATTCGTGAACATAAAGAAGAAAAAAAATAATTTGAACCTCAAACTAAACCATATTGTTTCTTTTTGTAAAGGCGTTTTTCATGGAAATTCGGCTGAATTTACTGTAAATCATATTTCGATTGATAGCCGTTCGTTGCAAAATGGAAATAACACCTTGTTTTTTGCTATAAAAGGACAAAATCATGATGCACATTTGTATTTGGACGAGTTGATTACAAAAGGTGTAGCCTATTTTGTGGTGGAATACATTCCAGAACATTTGGTTCAAAAAGCAAATTATATTGTTGTGGAAAATTCGTTGAAAGCGTTACAACAAACTGCAATTGCATATCGAAAACAATTCGATTTTCCGTTTGTAGGAATTACCGGAAGTAACGGAAAAACGATCGTTAAAGAATGGTTGAATTTTTTGTTAAGTGCAAAACATTTAATAGTTAGAAATCCGAAAAGTTACAACTCACAAGTTGGTGTTCCTTTATCTATTTTAGGAATTGAAGGCAATTATGATTTAGGTATTTTTGAAGCTGGAATTTCGTTACCCAATGAAATGTTGCATTTAGAAAGTATTATTCAACCTAAGTATGGTATTTTAACAACTATTGGTTCGGCGCATGATGAAGGATTTCCAAATCGCGAAGCAAAAATCAACGATAAAATAACGCTTTTTAAGAATTGTTCCGATATTTTCTTGGAAAAAAATGACAAAATAGAAACGTTACTTCCTAAAAATAGTAACAAACACACTTGGAGTTTTTCAGATGAAAACGCGAATCTTTTCGTTTCGAAGAAAAGTGAAAATGGCAAAACCAAATTAACCTTTAAAAACAAAGACAATACCTTTAGTGTAAATGTTCCGTTTTCTGATGAAAATTCGATTGAAAATGTAATTACTTGCGTGAATTTTATGCTGTTTTTAGGCGAAGAAATTGCTTTTATACAAAATCGTGTTGCCGAATTATACCCTATTGAATTAAGACTTCAAGCAAAAAAAGGCATCAATAATTGTTTGGTAATTGATGATAGTTATTCGGTCGATTATTCATCGTTGAAAATTGCATTGGATTTCTTTGAACAACAAAAATTACACGATAAAAAAACAATTATTCTATCTGATATTTTTACAGATGGACTAGCGGTTGAAACACTTTATAACCAAGTAAAACAGCTGCTTTCCAAAAATAAAATTGAACGAATTATCACCATTGGTGAAACCATTGGAACACAATTGAACGATTTGCCAAATGTAATTTCGTTTGCTACTACGCAAGAATTTTTACAACAATTTAATACGCAATCTTTTCAAAATGAAACCATTTTAGTAAAAGGCGCGCGCGGATTTAATTTTAATGAAATTGTTGTGGTTTTAGAAGAAAAAAATCATGAAACCATATTAGAAATAAACCTCGATGCGATTAGTCACAACTTGAATTTCTATAAATCTAAATTATTAAAACCTGAAACTAAAATTATGGTGATGGTTAAAGCGTTTGGCTATGGAAATGGTGGTTATGAAATTGCAAAATTACTTGAACATCATAAAGTAGATTATTTAGGCGTGGCTTTTGCCGATGAAGGGATTGAATTGCGAAAAGCAGGAATAGCAACTCCAATTATGGTTTTAAATCCCGAAAACAGTAGTTTTAGAGCCATGATTGCTTATGATTTAGAACCCGAAATATATTCGATTTCAGGTTTACAAGCGTTTTTAAAAATTGCGCAACAGCAAAATATTTCATATTATCCAATTCATATAAAATTAGACACCGGAATGCATCGATTAGGATTTGAACCGCATTTAATTTCCGAATTGTGTTCTCTCCTAAAAAACAATAATTTCGTTAAGGTGAAAAGTGTATTTTCGCATTTAGCGGCAAGTGATGATTTGCAATTTGACACTTTTACTCAGTTACAGTTTCAACGTTTTGATGCGATGTATTCCGAGCTAGAAAAAGTAGTTGCTTCAAAGCCAATTCGTCATATTTTAAATACTTCAGGGATTTTCAATTATACCGATAAACAAATGGAAATGGTTCGATTAGGTATTGGTTTATATGGCATTGGAAATTCGGAACAAGAATTACAAAGCTTAGAAAATGTGAGTACTTTAAAAACAATCATTTCTCAAATTAGAGCAGTTTTACCCGAAGAAAGCATCGGTTATAGTAGAAAATTTCGAGTATCTGAAAAAATAAAAGTGGCTACAATTCCTGTTGGATATGCCGATGGTATTAGAAGATCTTGGGGTAATGAAAAAGGTTTTGTAACCATCAATAATCAAAAAGCGACAATTTTGGGATCTATTTGTATGGACATGATGATGGTTGATGTTACTAATATTAATTGCTCTGAAGGCGATGAAGTTATCGTTTTTGGCACAAATCCGAAAATTACTGAAATTGCAACTACATCTGGCACAATTTCTTATGAAATTTTAACGGGTATTTCACAACGGGTAAAACGAATTTTCTATAAAAATTAAACGGCCATTTTATATTTTGTATCTTCGTAAAACTAAAAAATTAATCTAAAATCCCTAATTATGTTAAAAGAATTCAAAGCTTTTGCCATGCGAGGCAATGTTGTAGATTTAGCCATTGGTGTTGTTATTGGCGCCGCTTTTGGAAAAATTGTAAGTTCGTTCATAGAAGATGTTATTACTCCATTATTACTAAAACCTGCTTTGGAAGCTGCTAACCTATCAAAAATTGAGGAGTTAACTGCTTTTGGAGGTGTAAAATATGGAATGTTTCTTTCGGCAGTAATCAATTTTGTTATTGTTGCCTTTGTGCTTTTTTTATTTATTAAAGGGATGAATGCTGCTAAGAAAAAAGAGGCTCCTGCTTCAGAAACTCCTGCTGGACCAACTCAAGAACAACTATTAGTTGAAATTAGAGATTTATTAAAAAAACAGAGCAAAAATATTTCTTAATTGAAGTGTTTTTTTATTTTAAACTGCTTAAATTCTATTAAATCTCGGTTTCATAGTTAAAACTTTGTTGATATTTACTCTGTAAACAAAATTTCTTTACTATTTTTACGACTTAAATACAGTTTTATGGCATCATCATTTGAAAATTACAACAAACGAAGATTAATTTCATCTTATTTTTCAGTCGTTTTAAGTATCTTTTTGGTATTATTTCTATTGGGAACTTTGGGATTATTTGTAATTAACTCAAAAAAAATATCCGATGATTTTAAAGAGAATATTCCGATGACTGTTTTCTTTAATAATGAAGCCACCGATAGTATTCTAAATTCATTTGATGTTGAATTGAAAAATGCAAAATTTATAAAAGATTATGCCTTTGTTCACAAAGACAGTGCTGCAAAAAACAATGTGGATATTGTAGGGAAAGACTTTATGGAGTTTTTAGGTTTTAATCCGCTTCAAAATTCTTTTGACATCCATTTAAAAGGTGATTATGTAAATGGAGAGAGCATCAAAAAAATTGAGCGCACTTTTCGAAAAAATGAAATGGTAACCGAAATTATTTACGACAAACAGTTAGTTAATTTAGTAAATAATAATGTAAAAGAAATAAGTTTTTGGATCTTGATAGTTAGTAGTGTTTTAACCGTTGTTGCTATGTTGTTAATTAATAGTTCCTTGCGTCTTTCGGTATATTCGCACCGTTTTACTATAAAAACCATGCAAATGGTGGGTGCTACAAAGTCTTTTATTAGAAAACCATTCATTTGGACCAGTATTAAGTTAGGATTAATTGGTTCGGCATTAGCAATTATCGGACTTCTTGGCGTTGTTATGTATGTTGATAATTTATTCCCAAGTTTAGGAATTGCTAAAGATTATACCTCAATTGGAATTGTAGTATTTGGTGTATTGATTATTGGAACAATCATTACTTCAATCAGCACCTATTTTGCTACGCAACGTTTTTTAAATTTAAAAACAGACGATTTGTATTAATTCAAGAGTAATGATTCGCGATTTTTAGAATAAAATAAAAAACTATGAACAACGAAAATAACAACCCTAAGTTTCTTTTTGATAAAGTAAACTATAAAATTCTATTAGTTGGATTAGCTGTAATTGCATTGGGATTCATTTTAATGAGTGGTGGTGGAAGTGAAGATCCAAACGTGTTTAACGAAGCCATTTTTAGTTTTAGACGCATTCGTTTAGCACCTGCTGTTGTGCTAATTGGATTTGGTATTACGATTTATTCGATAGTAAAAAATCCTAAAAAATAGTAATCAGTATTCAGTCGCAGTGAGCAATTACATTAGACTGAAAACTGCGACTAAACACTAACAAATGAATATATTTCAAGCTATTATCCTTGCGATTATTGAAGGAATAACCGAATTTCTTCCTGTTTCTTCAACAGGCCATATGATTATTGCTTCTTCATTTTTTGGAATTGCTCAAGACAATTTTACAAAACTTTTTACAATAGTAATTCAATTAGGAACCATACTTTCAGTAATTGTTTTATACTTCAAACGTTTTTTTCAAACGCTTGATTTTTATTTCAAATTATTTGTTGCCTTTATCCCTGCCGTAATTTTTGGATTATTATTAGGGGATTTTATTGATGGTTTACTTGAAAACCCTATCACAGTAGCAATTTCTTTAATTATTGGTGGTTTTTTATTATTAAAAGTAGACCAATGGTTTGGAAATTCAGAAGGAACAGAAATATCATATCTAACAGCCTTTAAAATTGGATTATTTCAATGCTTGGCTATGATTCCTGGTGTTTCAAGAAGCGGCGCCAGTATTGTAGGTGGAATGACCCAAAAATTATCAAGAACTACGGCTGCAGAATTTTCATTTTTCTTAGCGATTCCAACCATGTTAGGCGCTACATTGAAAAAATCGTATGATTATTATAAAGATGGATTTGTACTTTCTGATGACCAAATTAATTTATTAATTATTGGGAATGTAGTTGGATTTATCGTAGCATTAATCGCTATAAAATCATTCATTGGGTTTTTAACCAAAAATGGCTTTAAAATCTTTGGTTATTATCGAATTGTCGCCGGAATTGCTATTTTATTAATTCATTTCTTCGTACAAAAACTAACAGTAATCTAATGAGCGCCGAAGAAATTTTAGACGGCAAAGTGCTGTTAATAGACAAACCTTTAACGTGGTCTTCTTTTCAAGCGGTGAATAAATTGAAGTATATTTTAAAACGAAAATACGATTTACCAAAGAAATTTAAAATAGGTCACGCCGGAACTTTAGATCCATTAGCAACCGGTTTGTTGATTATTTGCACCGGAAAATTCACTAAAAAAATTACCGAAATTCAAGCTCAAATTAAAGAATATACCGGAACTATTGTTTTAGGTGCTACTACTCCATCCTACGATTTAGAAACCGAAGTAGATGCTGCTTTTCCAACGGCACATATTACAGAAGCACTTATTTTAGAAACTACCCATAAATTTCTGGGTGAAATTGACCAAAAACCGCCTGTTTTTTCAGCCATTAAAAAGGATGGAAAACGATTGTATGAACATGCTCGTGCAGGAGAAGAAGTCGAAATTCAATCGAGAAAAACCACTATTTACGAATTTGAAATCACCAGAATTCAGTTGCCAGAAGTAGACTTTAGAGTACAATGCAGCAAAGGAACTTATATTCGTTCTTTGGCATATGATTTTGGATTAGCGTTACAATCGGGCGGACATTTATCGGCGCTTCGTCGAACAAAAATTGGAGATTATTCAGTTGAAAATGCAATTTTACCCGATGATTTTGAACAATCTCTTTCTGATGAAAAATAAAACATTATTTATAATAGTATTGGTTTTTCAATTTAGTTTTTCTCAAAATATAAAACTAAAAACGGGCGATATTTTATTTCAATCGATGAACTGCGGACCATTGTGTGAAGCCATTAATGAAGTAACCGAAGGCTATCAAGGAAAAGATTTCAGTCATTTAGGAATGGTTTACATCAAAAACGATTCGATATTTATAATTGAAGCAGCCGGAAAAGCTGTACAAATTACACCATATGAAAACTTTAAAACCTTCACTAATGAAGAAATGTTTGTGGGTAGATTAAAAAGTAAATACCGAAAGTACATTCCAGAAGCAATTGAATTTACTTTGCAACAAGTGGGCGTTCCTTACGATGATGCTTATTTGTTCAACAATGGAAAATATTATTGTTCGGAATTGATTTATGATGCATTTCTGCATTCTTATAAAAAACCGTTGTTTGATTTATTTCCAATGACTTTTAAATCGCCTAAATCAAATGACTATTTTGAAGTTTGGACAGAATATTACAAAAAACTAAATATGGATATTCCAGAGGGTCAATTGGGTTGTAACCCTGGCGGAATTTCTACTTCTGATAAGTTGAATATTATTGGGACAATTAAATAATTTTTTGTTTCACAAAGTTTCTCAAAGTTAGACACGAAGTTCTCAAAGTTTTAAAAAATCTGTGAAAATCTGTTCTATCTGTCTAATCCGCGTTCCTATTAATTAATTTAATATACGCTCAAGCATTTCCACAATTTCTTGCTGAATCGAAACGCCTTTATCGTGTAAATACCATTTTTGCAATTCAATTTTAGCAGTTTCGTCTACTACACCATGAGTTGCTTTGTAATCAATAATCAATTGTTTTGCTCCATGTGGTCTTGGTCCCCAATCGGCAAGAATTTCAAAATTTTCTGCATCTAAAACAATTAGTTTTGGAATCGCCTTACCTCCATTGGTTAAAAAATGTTGCATTACTGCATCGTTATCATCGCGCAAAGCAATTTTGAATTCAATTTTATCGGTTTCTGCTGCCATTTTATGAATTACAGGTACAATTTGAGCTGCATCGCCACACCAACCTTCACTTAAAACCAACCAGATGTAGTTTTTATCTAAACTTTGAAGTTTATTTATTATTTCAGGCAAAACAACAATTGTTTTTTCTAAACGATTCATTCGGGTTTCATTTAATTCAGAATAATGTAACAAATCTTTAGATTGTTCATGACCTGTTGATTTACCCTCTGAAATTAAATGGGCTATTTGTTTTCTATAATCGGCATAAGAAAAACTATTTTGCAATGCTTTTTGAATGGTTTTTATCATCATTTTAGCTTTATTTGACAAATTTAATTCTATTTTTGGAAATTAAATGTAAGAAATGTTACAAATGGATTACTGTTTGTAATGGTTTATAACAAATCCGTTAAAGTATTTGAAAAATTGTCTTTATAAATGTTACAACATTTTTTTTAGGAAAAAACGAATTAACTATATTTGCAAAACAAATCTATACAGTATAACGACTTGAGCTTGCGACAGCAAGACTCCTTTAAAATAAACAGTAATGAAGTACAAAAGAATTCTTCTAAAATTAAGTGGCGAAGCTTTAATGGGTGAAAGACAATATGGAATTGACCCACAACGATTAGCTGAGTATGCCGCCGAGATCAAACAAATTCATGATAAAGGAGTAGAAATTGCTATTGTTATTGGTGGTGGAAACATATTTAGAGGAGTTTCTGGTGCAAGTAACGGAATGGACAGAGTTCAGGGCGATTATATGGGAATGCTGGCAACCGTAATTAACGGAATGGCATTACAAGGTGCGCTTGAGGAAGCTGGAATGCAAACTCGTTTACAAACTGCATTGAAAATAGAAGCGATTGCAGAGCCATATATCAAAAGAAAAGCAACACGCCATTTAGAAAAAGGCAGAATTGTGATTTTTGGAGCCGGAACTGGAAATCCATATTTTACAACTGACACCGCAGCAGTTTTGAGAGGTATTGAAGTAAGTGCAGATGTAATATTAAAAGGAACTCGTGTAGATGGTGTGTACACATCTGACCCAGAAAAAAATTCCGATGCGGTTAAATTTGATTATATTTCATTTGAAGACGTATTAGCAAAAGGATTGAACGTAATGGACACCACCGCTTTTACTTTGAGCCAAGAAAATAAGTTGCCTATTATTGTTTTTGATATGAATAAAGAAGGTAATTTATTAAAGGTGTGTAAAGGGGAAACGATAGGAACTACAGTAACAATATAAAATACGAAGTACAAAAATAGAAGTACGAAGTAAAAATTTAGAGAGATGACAGAAGAAATTAACTTTATTTTAGACAGTGCAAAAGAAGCTATGGTAGGTTCAGTTGCCCATTTAGAAAAAGAATTTTTAAATATTAGAGCCGGAAAAGCTTCTCCGCAGATGCTTGGCGGTGTTTTTGTAGATTATTATGGATCGCAAACAGCACTTTCGCAAGTGGCAAATATTAATGCCGCAGACGCGAGAACATTAACCGTTACCCCTTGGGAAAAAAACATGTTACATCCTATTGAAAAAGCAATTATGATTGCAAATCTAGGGTTAAACCCAATGAATAATGGAGACAACATCATCATTAATATTCCTGCCTTAACGGAAGAAAGACGTCGTGACTTAGTAAAACAAGCTAAGGCAGAAGCTGAAGATGCAAAAATTGGAATTAGAAACCATAGAAAAGATGCTAATTCTGATATTAAAAAAGAAGAAAAAGAAGGAACCGCAGAAGATATTTGTAAAAAAGCGGAAGACGACGTGCAAAAACTAACCGATTCATTCATTAAGAAAATAGACGAAATTTTAGCCGATAAAGAAGCCGAAATCATGAAAGTATAAATTTAAATCCCGATTCACACTCGGGATTTTTTATTTTAAATATCTTTGTAACTACTTAAAAAACATACATGAACTATTTTTGGCTTTTTTTGTGTTTCATTTTTTCTTCTAATTTGATTTCGCAAACCAAAATCAAAGGGCAAGTTATTGATTTTGATAATGCCGTTCCTATTGCTTTTGCATCCGTAACTTATAACAACGAAACAATCACTTCGGACTGGGAAGGAAAATTTTATGTGTTACTTATTGATGAAAAACTTCCCATTAAAATAAACTACAAAGGGTTTTATGAAAAAATAATATATGCCTCAAATAAAACATCCACTCTCACAGTAAAGTTAGTAAATGATTTAAACGCCAAAAAAAAGGAAATCTACTCAGAAATTGAAGTTAATAATATTATTAAAAAGGTCATTGAAAATAAAAAAAACAATGATCCTAGTAAAGCACTTTCAAGTTTTCAATACAAAAACTATGAATACCTGCAAGTAACCGCTAACCCTGATAGCATTTCTAGTAAAATTGACACTATTTTCAAAAAAAAATTATTTGGAAAACCACAAATAAAACTAGATTCAACCAATTATAAATTTAAAAAAGTTGTTGAAAAGCAACATTTGTATCAAACCGAAAAAGTTACACTCATTCAATTCGCTAAGAAAAAAACCAAAGAAACTATTTTAGCCACAAGAATGGCCGGTTTTGATCAACCAGTTTATGAATATTTAGGGCTAAAATTAGTATCTTATTCGGTATATGAAAATCCGTTTGAAATTATGGAAATTCCGGTTCAAAATCCCATTTCAAATTACGGCCGAAGATTATATACTTACAAATTAATCGATACGGTTTCCATTCAAGGCAGAAAAGCATATCGAATTTATTTTCAACCTAAAAAATTAAATGCCAATAAACTAAGAGGGTTATTATATATAGATGCCGAAACATTTGCAATTTCAAAAGCCTATTATCGAATTTATGGTTTTGTAAACATCAATGCCACTTACACCTTTAATTACTTGTCTGAACACGGAATTTGGTTTCCAGAAAAACAATCATTTAAAGTCTTAAAAGGGAATAATTATGACGATATTACTATTTTAGGCGGCACCATAAAATTTAGTTCTTCGTTGGAAAACTTCGAACGTAAAAATGCAACCGATCAAGCGTATTTGCATATCGAATCAAAACCTTATGATATCGAAATTAATCAACCAGTTTCAATCACAAAGCCAAGAGTTAAAATAGAAGTGCCACAAAGCAGTTTAAAAAAACCATCAGAATATTGGAATGTTTTCACAAAAGACACTTTAGACATACGAAAAATTAAGACCTATACAATAATTGATAGTTTATCGCTTTCCGAAAGAATAGAACATAAAATTTTTCTTGGTCGTAAAATAATTAACGGATATTTTCCTGTTTCAATAATTGATATTGATTTGCGAAGCATCATAAAATATAATAATTTTGAAGGATTCCGATTTGGAATTGGCGGAATAACCAATAACAAACTTTCTGCAAAATATAAAATCGCATTTTATGGCGCTTATGGACTAAAAGATGAAAAAACCAAGTTTGGCATTACGCCATCGTATCTAGTTCATGAAAATTCTGAAACATGGATAAGTGCCTCCTATTCTGATGATATTAATGAAATTGCGCAAACTAATTTTGCAACCGATTCAAGACGATTTAAAATTTATGACCCTCGCCCTTTCAATATCACAACTTTCTACAATAACAAATTAAGCTCTGTTTTTATTGAAAGTAAATTTTTGCCTAAAACAACTAGTTATTTTGCGCTTTCGCAAAGTCAAATTACTCCCTTATTTGATTATACATTTGTCAATAATGGTGTAACCTATAACAATTATAATATTACTTCCTTTCAAATAGGTTTTCAATGGAATCCGTTTAGTAATTACATGAAAACGCCTGTTGGAAAAATTGAAATAGATAAACGCCATCCAAAATTTTCAATACAATACACCAAGACCTTACCAAAAATAGCAGAAAATGATTTCGATTTTTCTAAAATAGATTTTAAAACCTATTATGAATTGCCTTATTTATCGGGTCAAAAAAGTGCGGTGTTACTTCAAGCAGGAATTGCTATTGGCGATGTTCCAATTACCCATTTGTACAGTATTCAACCCAATAACTTAAACCGAGATGCTATTTTACAACGAATAACTTTTGCAGGAAAAAACAGTTTTGAAACCATGTATTTTAATGAGTTTTTCTCAAATAAATATGCCTCTTTACAGCTAAAACACACCTTTAATAAAATTAAATTAGGCTATAAAATTAATCCAGAAATTACGGTGGTAACCCGAATGGCTTTTGGTGGAAATAACAAAAACAACCAACATCTTGGCATTACCTATAATACCATGGAAAAAGGTTTCTTTGAAAGCGGAATCGAATGTAATAAATTGTTTAAAGGATTTGGTTTAGTTGCATTTTATAGATATGGTCCTTATCAACTAGCCCGTTTTGAAGATAATATTGCCTTAAAAATTTCTTATTACCTTGATTTAGGTTTTTAAATTTAACTTAAATTTGGTATACTAAACTAATAAATTGACTTAGAATACGTACCTTTGCACCTTAATTTTTATGAGATGTTAAAGTGGTTCAAAACCAATTTTTGGGATTTTATTGCCAGTAAAATTTTAAGAAATAAAATAGGTTTATTAGTATTAGTTGCTCTTTTTACTCTTTTTATGGCTTCCCAATGGAAGTACATAAAATTTACTAATACAGAAGCTAACTTACTTCCTGCGTCTGAAAAAGCTAATATTGAATATAATACCTTCCTGCAAAAATTTGGCGAAGAAGGAAACCTTATCGTAATAGGAATACAGGATAGTCTTATTTTTTCACCAAAAATTTATGCTTCTTGGGGAAAGCTAATGCTTCAATTAAAGAAAAACAAAGAAGTTGAGCTAATTATTTCATTAAACGATTTAAAGAAATTACAAAAAAACGATAGCCTTTTTTCCTTTGAATTAACTAATTTAATTGATCCTTCAAAAACATCTGATGCTTCTTATTTAAAAGGAAAAAAGAACGAACTGCTTTCTCAAATGCCTTTTTACGAAGGCTTGCTATATAATAAATCGAGAATTATCCGTTCAGGTATTTATTTAGATAAAAAAATTGTCAATACTCCTGAACGAAAAAATTTAGTGTTGCATAAAATCATTCCTGCTATTGAAGCTTTTGAAAAGGAAACCAAAGTAGATTTACATGTTTCAGGAATGCCCTATATTCGCTCTTTAAATTCGGAATATATTATTAGCGAAATCAGCTTGTTTATTGGCGCAGCTCTTGGTATAACCTCTTTGATATTCTTTTTCTTTTTCCGTTCTTTCCGAACCACTTTAATTTCAATGTGTATTGTAATTGTGGGTGTTATGTGGTCGTTTGGGTTTTTAGGATTGTTGCGATATGAAATTACAGTACTTACGGCTTTAGTGCCAACATTAATGATCGTTATTGGAATTCCAAACTGCATTTTTCTAACCAATAAATACCATCAAGAATGTAGGATTCACGGTAATCAAGCCAAAGCATTAGTGCGTGTAATTACAAAAGTAGGAACGCCTACGTTGATTACTAATCTTACGACTTCGTTTGGTTTTGCTACGTTTATTGTAACCAACAATGAATTACTAAAAGAGTTTGGCGTAGTAACTTCAATTAATATTATTGCCTTATTTTTCTTATGCCTTTTTGTAATTCCTGTGGCTTATAGCTACATGTCTATCCCAAAAGAACGCCATTTAGATCATTTAGAAAGAAGCTATGCCGTAAGTTTTTTAAATTGGATTCAAAAAACAATTAAAAGCAAAAGAACTATCGTTTATATCGTTGCTATTTCATTATTAGCTTCAGGTGTTTTTGGAATCTTTAAGATGAGAATATCGGGAAGTTTAATCGAAGATATGCCTAAAAAAGCGGCTTTTTATGAAGATATCGTATTCTTTGAAAAAGAGTTTGACGGAATAATGCCTATTGAAATTATGATTGACACCAAAAGAAAAAAAGGCGTCATGAAATTAACAACGTTGAAACGAATGGATGAGCTTCAGCAAACAATTGACTCCATTCCTGAATTATCGAAACCTATTTCTATTGTAAATTTGGTAAAATACTCCAAACAAGCATACTACAACAACAATCCTGATTTTTATGAATTGCCTTCTTCGCAAGAACAAGCATTTATTTTATCATTTGCTAAAAATTCGATGAAAAACAGCAAGGAAAATATCATGAAAAGTTATGTTGATAGTACCGGTCAATATACCCGAATTACTACTTTTATTAAAGACGACGGCATCAATAATTTAGAACTAATTGAATCCAAACTACAAACAAAAATTGATGAACTTTTTCCAAAAGAAAGATATACAGTTTCTATAACAGGAAAAGCGGTTGTGTTTCAAAAAGGAACAAAATATTTACTAGACAATTTATTACAATCTTTGCTATTATCGGTATTTATCACAGCTCTTTTAATTGCATTTATGTTTCGCTCTTTCAAGATGATTGTTGTGGCCTTAGTGCCTAATTTATTACCTTTATTAATGACAGCCGGAATCATGGGTTATTTTGATATTCCTTTAAAACCCTCTACCATTTTAGTGTTCGGAATTGCATTTGGCCTTTCGGTTGATGATACCATTCGGTTTTTAGCAGAATATCGTCAAGCACTAACCCGAAACAATTGGAAAATAAAAAAATCTGTTTTTGCGACCATCAATGAATCAGGATTAAGTATGTTTTATACTTCGGTGGTTTTATTTTCGGGATTTTCAGTATTTATGCTATCAAGTTTTGGAGGAACTATTGCGCTTGGAGGATTAGTTTCCATTACGCTATTGTTTGGAATGCTTTCTAATTTAGTTTTGTTACCTTCATTGGTTTTAACCCTCAATAAAAAATTAGCTAATCAGCAAGAATTCATTGAACCAACGATCAATATCTTAAGTGATGAAGAAGTAGGTGATGTAGTTAAAATTAATTTTCAAGAATTTTCTGAAGAGGATTTCGAAGAAGATATTGAAGAAGAAAATTCAAACGAGAAATAGTATATTTGTATTTTAAAATTATAAATCGAAATGAAACATTCAAAAATCATAGACCTTTTAAACAGTTCGAAAACATTGCAAGACGTAACAGCAAAAGGTTGGGTTAGAACATTTAGAAATAATCAATTTATTGCGTTGAACGATGGTTCAACCCTTCATAATATTCAATGTGTTGTTGATTTTGAAAATACTCCCGAAGAAACCTTAAAAAGAATAACCACTGGAGCAGCAATTTCTGTAACTGGAGAATTGATTGAAAGTAAAGGTGCTGGACAAAAATTTGAAATTCAAGTTTCTAAATTAGAAATTCTAGGCGATAGCGATGCAGAAAAATTTCCGATGCAACCTAAGAAACATTCGCTAGAATTTTTAAGAGAAAATGCCCATTTGCGTGTAAGAACAAATACTTTTGGATCAGTAATGCGCGTGCGCTCAACTTTAGCCTTTGCCGTGCATCAATATTTTCAAGAAAAAGGATTTTTTTATGTAAATACACCAATTATTACCGGTTCTGATGCAGAAGGTGCCGGTGAAATGTTTCAAGTAACTGCGCTGCCAATAGATGGTTCTGCTCCAAGAACTGAAGAGGGAAACATCAATTACAAAGAAGACTTCTTCGGAAAACAAACTAATTTAACAGTTTCTGGACAATTAGAAGGAGAAACTTTTGCTATGGCATTAGGTCAGATTTATACTTTCGGACCAACGTTTCGTGCCGAAAATTCAAATACGTCTCGTCATTTAGCTGAGTTTTGGATGATTGAACCAGAAGTAGCTTTTAATGATTTAGCCGACAATATGGATTTAGCGGAAGATTTCATCAAATATGTCATCAAATATACCGTTGATAAATGTGGCGATGATTTGAAATTCTTAGAAAGCAGATTGTTAGACGAAGAAAAAGCAAAACCACAAGCTGAAAGAAGCGAAATGGCACTTTTAGAAAAATTAAACTTTGTATTGGATAATAACTTCAAACGAGTTTCTTATACTGAAGCTATCGATATTTTAAAAGATTCAACACCAAATAAAAAGAAAAAATTCCAATACATCATTAATGAATGGGGTGCTGATCTACAAAGTGAGCACGAACGTTTCTTAGTTGAAAAACACTTTAAATGTCCTGTAATTTTATTTGATTATCCGGCAAAAATTAAAGCTTTTTACATGCGCCTAAACGATAACACAGAGCCTGGTAAAGAAACCGTTAGAGCAATGGATATCTTATTTCCTGGAATTGGGGAAATCGTTGGTGGTTCGCAAAGAGAAGAACGTTATGATGTTTTAGTCGAAAAAATGAAAGCTTTAGGAATTGACGAAGAAGAACTTTGGTGGTATTTAGACACTCGAAGATTTGGTTCGGCAGTACACTCAGGATTTGGATTAGGATTTGAACGTTTAGTCCTTTTTGTAACCGGAATGACCAATATTAGAGACGTAATTCCGTTTCCTAGAACACCACAAAACGCAGAATTCTAAAAATATTTGGTTCAGGTTTTAAGTTTCAAGTTGGTTTTGTTATGAACAGCCCGAAACCTGAAACCTGAAACTTTAAACAAAAAACAATGTTAAAACACAGTTTACAGTTCAAATTATCACAAAAATTATCGCCTCAACAAATTCAGTTGATGAAGTTAATTCAATTGCCCACACAAGCATTTGAGCAACGACTTCAAGAAGAATTGGTTGAAAATCCTGCTTTAGAAGAAAATACTAAAGAGGATGATTATGATTTAGATGATTATGAGGTAAACTCAAATGAGGATGACTATGACGACTTTGATGGCGATCATATCGATACTCAAGATATCAATATTGACGAATATTTAAGCAACGACGAAACACCTGATTATAAATACCAAACCAACAATTACAGCGATGATGACGATGATAAATCCATACCATTTGCTGCCCCAGTTAGTTTTCATCAAGATTTAATTAATCAGTTAAATACCTTTATTTTAAGGGATGATGAACGTGATATTGCCGAATTTTTAGTAGGAAGTATTGACGACATGGGTTACATCAGAAGAACTACTCTAGATGTTGTTGATGATCTAGCATTTACACAAGGCATTTATACTGATGAAGCTAGTGTTGAACGCATTTTACATTTAGTCCAAGAACTAGAACCTGCAGGTGTGGGAGCACGCGATTTACAAGAATGCTTATTGTTACAATTAAAACACAAAACACCATCCGATTCTATCAACTTAGCAATTAATGTAATTGAACAACAATTTGATGCATTTAGTAAAAAACACTACGACAAATTATTGCAAAAATTTGATATTTCTCAACAACAATTACGCAAGGCAATTGATGAGGTTGAAAAATTAAATCCAAAACCAGGAGGAAGTTTTGACGGAAATCAAAAAATGATAGAACACATTGTTCCCGATTTTACCATTCGAATGGTTGACGGCGAATTAGAATTATTGCTTAACGGAAGAAATGCTCCAGAATTACATGTTTCAAAGGATTACCAAGAAATGTTACAGAGCTATAAAGTTACCTCTGAAAAATCAAGTTCACAAAAAGATGCCGTTCAGTTTATTAAACAAAAATTAGATTCGGCAAAATGGTTTATTGATGCCATCAAACAACGTCAGGAAACGTTATTTGTAACCATGAATGCTATTATGCATTATCAGTATGAATACTTTTTAGAAGGGGAAGAATCCAAACTTCGACCAATGATTCTTAAAGACATTGCAGATATGGTTGGGTTAGATATTTCAACTGTTTCTCGTGTTGCTAATAGCAAGTATGTAGACACACCTTATGGCACAAAACTAATCAAAGAATTCTTTAGCGAATCCATGACAAATGATCAAGGCGAAGAGGTTTCAACCATCGAAATTAAAAATATTTTACAACAAGTAATTTCGGAGGAAGACAAGAAGAAACCTTTACCCGACGATCAATTAGCAGAAATTTTAAAAGAACGAGGTTACCCAATTGCTCGAAGAACTATTGCAAAATACAGAGAACAATTAGATATTCCTGTAGCCCGATTGAGAAAAAAAATATAACATGGATTTCAAAAAATGTTTGCCAGTGTTTTCTTATATTTTTCATCCTATTTTTGTTTCTATATACGGGACGCTTTTTTTCTTTTGTATCGCTAAAAATTATTATTACAACCCTCAAATTTACATTACTTTACTACAAGTTACCATTTTAACAGTGTTGTTGCCCTTATCCTTGTTTTTTTTAATGCGTTCGCTTGGAATGTTGCATTCGTTTACCGAAGCGAGCCTAACCGAGCGTCGATTACCAATAATTATTCAAGCCGTTTTTCTATTTGTATTACTAAATGAAAGTATTTCAAGAGAAATTTTTCCAGAACTTTACTTTTTCTTCTTAGGAGGTTTAATAAGTGCGGTATTAGTTTTAGGTGCGGTTTTATTAAAATTCAAGGGCAGCTTACACATGATAGGAATTAGTGCTTTAACGACTTTTATTTATGGCCTGAGCTACTATTATCAGCTGCCTTTATCTTCTTATGTAATTGGGATTTGTATTGTTTGTATGGGATTTGTGGCATCGTCACGATTGTACAAAAAAGCGCATACACCTATAGAATTGCTTGCAGGAATGGCAATCGGAATTATTCCACAACTATTTTTATATAATTATTGGTTATAAAATATAAAATTTCAATCCAATATTCAGGGCCGAAACGTTATTTTCAATAGCCGTTTTATTGTTGTCAAATATTGGGTTTAACCCATAATAAATATAGGGATTCCATGTGTTAAAGCCAAAGGAAAGATATACACCATATTGAAATTTATTCAATACATTTTTAAGGTTTTCAGTTCCATTTCCAGTAAGGCCAGATTCATAATTAAATTTACCACCTATTAAATAACTCGCTTTAAAACCTGCATGAACGCGCCAAAATTTGTGGCTTTCAGGTGAGGCATTTCGCCAACGAATTTCTAACGGCATTTCAAGATAATGCAATTGAATACTACTTCTCACAACATCTGGAGTAGAAGCAGTGGGAAGTGAAACCGCTTGTATGTTGATATTTTGCTTTAAATTGTTGTAAGCATAACCCAAACCTGGGGCTAAAGACCAATGTCTGTTTTTAGAAATCGGAAAATCTCTAAAAAATCCGGCTGTAAATCCAGAAGAAAAAGAATACTGACTAAAATCGGCAGGTTTATGCTGTAATAAATTATAAGAAACAGAAATGTACAACTGATCTTCTCTAAATAAAGAATCGGCTACTTTAACTTCGGTTTGTCCAAAACCTAGTGTTGTTATAAAAAGTAAAAGGCAGTAAAGTTTATTCATTTATTGTTATTAAAAATGAAATTAAGCAGAGAGGAAGGGATTCGAACCCTCGATACAGTTACCCATATACAAACTTTCCAGGCTTGCTCCTTCAACCACTCGGACACCTCTCTAAAATCTATGTAAAATAAGGAAAAAAAATAATGGAATAAAAATTTAAACCCAATTATTACAACATTTCGCCGCGAATAGCAGTTTCAAATTGCGTTTTAAATTGGGTGCTCGGAATATTTTTACCTAACAAATACATTAGTTTAGTAATTGCAGCTTCTGTAGTAATATCATTTCCAGAAATTACGCCTATATTTTTTAATTGCATGCTGGTTTCATAATTCCCCATTGCCACACTTCCGCCGCTGCATTGTGTTACATTAATAATATGAATGCCGCTTTGAATGGCTTTTGACAATGCTTCTACAAACCACTTTTCAGTAGGCGCATTGCCCGAACCATAGGTCTCTAGAACACATCCCTTTAAATTTGGAATCGCAAAAAAAGAAGTTAATACTTTTTCATTCATCCCTGGAAAAAGTTTTAAAATAGCCACGTTATCATCAAAATCAGAATGAACTTGAAGATTTTTATTTGAATTGGCAGTTAAAACTAAATCGGTATTCACTTTTAAATGCACTCCTGATTCGGCTAGTTCTGGAAAATTAGGCGAAGTAAACGCATTAAAATGTTCGGCACTTATTTTTGTAGTTCGGTTTCCGCGATATAATTTGTATTCAAAATACAAACACACTTCTTGAATAACAGGTTTTTTATCCTTTTGCAAAGAAGCCACTTGAATAGCCGTAATTAAATTTTCCTTGGCATCGGTTCGTAAATCACCAATAGGTAATTGCGATCCTGTAAAAATAACCGGTTTGGATAAATTTTCAAGCATAAAACTTAAAGCAGAAGCACTGTAAGACATTGTATCTGAACCATGAAGCACTACAAAACCATCAAATTTTGAATAATTTTCTTCAATAATATTGGCTATTTTTTGCCAACTCGAAATATTCATATTTGAGGAATCAATGGGTGTTTCAAAGGATATGGTTTCGATGTCACATTCTAAAAGTTGTACTTCTGGAATTCGATTAAGCAATTCTTTAAAGTCAAAAGCTTTTAATGCTCCTGATTTAAAATCCTTTACCATACCAATAGTTCCCCCGGTATAGATCAGTACTATTTTTGCTTTAGGCGATATCATTGGTGTATTTTAGTTTATTTACAACTGGATTGGCATACATGGCTAAAAATCCTGCCTTCATGGTTTCGTTTTCAGCATCAATTCGCATTTCTAATCTTCGCTCAAATAATTGTCGCTCTTTATCGTCATAAAGATGTGCAAATCTTGAAGTAGTATTTAAAATATCATAAGCGATAAAATTTGTTGGCCATAATTTATACGATTTTAAAATAGAATCGTCAATAACTTGAGCTAAAGCTTGTATTTGCTTATTATTATTATCGTTTTCAATCTTTATTTTTTCATATTCATTTTCAAGAATATCACCCACATGAATATGAATGCGCTTTTTTTGACCAATAATTCCGCTTAAAAGCGTTATAAAATCTTCGTTTTTTTCTTTGATATATTCTTCGTCTTTTGAAATTGCTAATAACTGCGGCATTTTCAAAGCATCAGTAGGATCATATTCATACGAAATTGAAACGGGTACAATTTTTATTTTTTTTAAAAAATCCATGCAATTTTGTTCATCAGAAGCCATTGCAATCATTTTCAATACCCCTTGATGGGTTGCATCGTTGCCATCTTTTGTTCTTCCTTCGCGTTGCGCAATCCAAACCGAACGATTTTCTTTTGACAATAAATGATACATGTATTCTGCCATCAATTTTGAACTTTGTAATAATTCTCTAGGCGATAATCCGCGTTGAACTAAAAAATTACGATTCAATCTTGATAATTTCAACAAAAATTCTTTCTGTACTAAATTGTCTCCAATGGCAGAAGATGTCATAACTAATCCATGATCAAATAGTGAAACATTGAGTAAAGACGTGTCTAAAATAATATCGCGGTGATTTGATATAAATAAGTAGGAAGTATTAGGTTCTAGTTTTTCAAAACCTGAAGTAGTTAATCCTTCCGAACTTCTTTCTAATATACGTTGAATGGATTGATACACAAAATTAATTTGAAAATCTCGAATCGAGTGCGTTCTACTCAATTGCTCTTTCCATGTTGTTTCCTCCATTTCTGGAAATGTAAAATCCATCATCGCCTTCATCATAGGATGATGCAATAACGATTTTAAAGCAGTATTAACTTCAGAATCGTAAAACGGACGAATAGAATCGAATTTTGTCATGCTTATTTTGAAAACAATGCACAAATGAACAAAAATTTTATGACTTGACCTTTAATTTTGGATTAAATTCCGAAAATTTGTTTTGAATTTTCAGTCGTAATTGCTGCAATTTCTTCTACTGAAACTTGATATATTTCGGCCAATTTTTGAGCAATTATAAGGGTATAGCTGCTTTCATTTCGCTTTCCGCGATAAGGCACTGGTGCTAAATAAGGCGAATCGGTTTCTAGTACAATATTTTTTAAATCGATTTCATGTAAAAACTGATCAATTTTTCCGTTTTTAAATGTGGCTACTCCTCCTATTCCAAGCTTCATTCCTAACGACATCGCTCTTTGGGCTTGACCCAAATCACCGGTAAAACAATGAAATATTCCGAATAAGTCAGTCGCTTTTTCACTTTCCAAAACCTCGAAAACTACGTCAAACGCATCCCGACAATGAATATTAATTCCTAATTGATACTTTTTTGCCAATTGAATTTGGTGTTTGAAAGCCAGTTGCTGTTCTTTCAAAAACGTTTTATCCCAAAACAAATCAATACCAATTTCGCCCACCGCATAAAATTTCTTAGAAGCTAATTCGCGCTCCACATGTGCCAACTCTTCCAAATAATTTTCCTTGACATACGTAGGATGTAAACCCATCATTAGAAAGACATTTTCGGGATATTGCTTTTCTAATTCATACATTTTCGGTGTATAATTAGAATCTATTGAAGGAACAAAAAAACGAGAAACGCCAGAATTGAAGGCTCTTTGCATCATTTCGTTTCTATCTTCGTCAAATTCTTCTGAATATAAATGTGTGTGGGTATCGGTTAAGTTCAAGGTTTCAGGTTTAAAGTTTCAAGTTTGTTGTTTGTTGTTTGTTGTTTGTTATGCAAAGGTATATTCTGAAATCTAAAATCGTTACTCATAAATCATAATTTTTAGTTTATTTTTGAAGTATGGAAGATTTGCAAGACTTTTTAAAAGGTAAAAAATATAAAAAGATCCCGTTTAAGGTTTTAAAAACCCAACATTTATTAATCAAAGGTAAAATAAATGGTGTTAAGGGTAACTTTATTTTGGATACTGGAGCCAGTAATAGTTGTGTGGGATTTGAGAGTATTGAACGCTTTTTTTTAAATGCTCAATTTTCGGAAACTAAAGCAGCAGGAGCAGGTGCTACAGGCATGGAAACGCAATTGGCTAAAAACAACGAAATGCTATTGGGAAGGTGGAAAAACAATAAACTTCACTTGATTATTTTTGATATGTCTCATGTAAATGAAGCTTTAATTCAGTATAAAACAAAGCCTGTTGATGGCATTATTGGTGCCGATTTGTTGCTAAAAGGTAAAGCGATTATCGATTATTGTAATCATTGTTTGTATTTGAAGTAATTTAAACGCTAAGACGCTTAAGATTTCGCAAAGTTCGCAAAGAAAAAATCCCAAACTCGAAAGAATTTGGGATTTGATATTTAGATTCTGAACCAAGTTCAGAATGACAATTAAAGTTCCAATGCTTTTTTCACATTACCATCCAATAATAATTCTTCTGGGTTTTCTAATGCTTCTTTCACCGCTACTAAGAATCCAACAGACTCACGTCCGTCGATGATTCTGTGGTCATATGATAACGCAACGTACATTACTGGTGCAATTACAATTTGACCGTTTTTAACGATCGCTCGTTCCACTACATTGTGCATTCCTAAAATACCTGATTGCGGCGGATTGATAATTGGTGTAGATAACATACTTCCAAAAACACCACCATTTGAAATAGTGAATGTTCCACCGGTCATTTCGTCTACAGTGATTTGTCCGTCACGCGCTCTAATAGCTAATCTTTTGATTTCAGCTTCAACACCTCTAAACGATAATGTTTCTGCATTTCTCATTACTGGAACCATTAATCCTTTTGGACCAGAAACCGCAACCGAAATATCACAAAAATCAAATGAAATTTTCTCTTGACCATCTATCATTGAATTAACATCTGGATATAATTGTAATGCACGAGTTACTGCTTTAGTAAAGAACGACATGAAACCCAAGCCTAAACCATGTTTTGCTTTGAATTCTTCTTTGTATTGATCACGTAACGCATAAATTGCTGTCATGTCCACTTCATTGAAAGTAGTTAACATGGCTGTTTCGTTTTTAGCAGCTACTAAACGTTCTGCTACTTTTCTACGCAACATAGACAATTTTGTTCTTTCAGAACCACGGTTTCCTCCTGTTGGAGTTCCCATTGATGGTACTGCATTTACAGCGTCATCTTTAGTGATTCTTCCGCCTTTACCGGTTCCAACAATTGCTGAAGGCTCGATATTTTTTTCATCTAATATTTTTCTTGCTGCTGGAGACGGATGCCCCCCAGCCCCCGAAAGGGGAGTTTGAGCAACTGGTGTAGTTACTACTTCTACTTTCTTTTCCTCAACTTTTGGACTTTCTGCTTTTGGACTTTCACCTAAAGTTGGTTTTGCTGCAGCTGTATCGATTAAACAAACTACGGCACCTACTGCTACTGCATCGCCTTCTTCTGCTTTTAATGTAATGATTCCGCTTGCTTCAGCAGGTAATTCTAATGTAGCTTTATCTGAATCAACCTCAGCAATCGCTTGGTCTTTTTCTACATAATCGCCATCTTTTACTAACCATGTAGCAATTTCTACTTCTTTAATTGATTCCCCTGGAGAAGGAACTTTCATTTCTAAAATCATATTCTTTTTATTTTAAAAAGTTTACCCTTTGACAAGCTCAGGGCGATAATTGAGTTGTTTTTTATTGAAATAATGTTTTATCAAACACCATGGCAATGGCATTCTTTTGACGCTTTTTAGATCTTTCATAACTTCCTGCTGCCGGTGCACTGTATGCTTTTGGCGATGCCAATCTTAATTTTACTAAATCGAAATTCATCAACATAAACGAATAAGCTCCCATGTTTTTAGGCTCTTCTTGTGCCCAAACGTAATCATCAACATTTGGATAACTGTCGATAATTGATTTGATTTGATCTACTGCTAATGGAAATAATTGCTCTAATCGAACTACTGCAACATCATTTCTAATCAATTCTTCACGTTGTGCAATAATGTCAAAGTATACTTTACCTGTGCAGAATACCAATGTTTTGATGGCTTTTTTATCCGTTACTTTTGGATCATCTAATACTTCTTGGAATTGGCCGTTTGCCAAATCGTCCATTGAAGATACTACATCAGGATGACGTAATAAACTTTTTGGAGAAAATACCACCAATGGCTTACGGAATTCTGTTTTTAACTGTCTTCTCATTAAATGGAAGAAGTTGGCTGGCGAAGTTACATCGGCAATATACATATTATGTTTTGCACACATTTGTAAATAACGCTCCATACGTGCTGATGAATGCTCTGCTCCTTGGTTTTCATACCCGTGAGGCAACAACATTACCAATCCGTTTTGGTTATTCCACTTGTCTTCTCCTGCAGAAATGTATTGGTCAATCATAATTTGTGCTCCGTTAGAGAAATCTCCAAACTGTGCTTCCCAAATTACTAGAGTTTTTGGCGATGCTAATGCATATCCATATTCAAACCCTAAAACGCCATATTCTGAAAGGTGTGAATTATAGATATAAAAGTTTCCTTTCTTATCTTTTATGTTATCTAAAAGAATTACTTCTTCTTCTGAATCTTCTACTTTAACTACCGCATGACGGTGCGAAAATGTTCCGCGTTCCACATCTTGCCCTGAAATACGAACATCAAATCCTTCCGAAATTAAAGAACCATAAGCTAATAATTCGCCCATTGCCCAATCTAAGGTATTGGTTTCCACCATATTTTTTCTATCTCCGATTAACTTCGTAATCTTGCTGATGAATTTTTTATCCGATGGAAGTTCGGTAATGGTTTTGGCAATGTCTGCAAGTTGTTTTTTATCAAATTTAGTATCAAATTTTTGAAGCATCACATCATCTGAAACTTGTTTGTAACCTTCCCACTCATTTTCCATGAACGGAGTAATTACGGTTAAGTCTTTTTTACGAGAGGCTTCTAAATTTTGATCTAATTTTGCTTTATAGGCTTCTTCTAATTCTTTTACAAAACCTGCCGAAATCACATTTTCTTGCGTTAATTTCTCTGCATAAATATCTCTAGGATTTTTATGTTTTGCAATTAATTTATATAAAACAGGCTGTGTAAAACGAGGTTCGTCGCCTTCATTATGGCCGTATTTTCTATAGCCTAATAAATCGATGAAAACATCACTTCCAAATTCCATTCTATACTCTAAAGCAAACAACATGGCGTGAACAACGGCTTCTGCATCATCTGCATTTACGTGTAAAACCGGAGATAGCGTAACTTTTGCTACATCTGTACAATAAGTAGATGAACGTGCATCTAAATAATTGGTTGTAAACCCAACTTGGTTATTAATTACTAAATGTATTGTTCCACCTGTTTTATAACCATCTAATTTTGCCATTTGAATAATTTCATAGACAATACCTTGACCGGCTACTGCGGCATCACCGTGAACGGCAATTGGTAATACTTTTGAAAAATCATTTGGATAATTTCTATCTTGTTTTGCTCTGGTAATTCCTTCAATTACAGCACCTACAGTTTCTAAGTGCGAAGGATTTGGAGCTAAATTTAAATTGATTTTTTTACCTGAATTTGTTACTCGATCTGAAGTTAATCCTAAGTGATATTTTACGTCACCATCAAAGTTAGCGTCTTCGTCATAGTCTTTTCCGTCAAATTCAGAGAAGATATTTTGAGTATTTTTTCCAAAAATGTTTGCCAATACACTCAAACGACCTCTATGTGCCATTCCCATCACAAATTGCTCCACGCCTTTATCGCGGCAGCATCTATTAAAGCGTCTAAAGCAGGAATTACCGCTTCACAACCTTCAAGAGAAAAACGTTTTTGACCCACATATTTAGTGTGTAAGAAGTTTTCGAAAGAAACCGCTTCGTTTAATTTTTCAAGAATGTGTTTTTTCTTATCTGAAGTAAAGTTTGGTAAATTATCGTTGATGTCTAAACGATTTTTAATCCATTCTAATTTGTGTGGCTCACGAATATACATATACTCCACACCAATAGATTGGCAATATACGTTTTCTAAATGTTTGATAATATCAGCCAAAGTACAAGGCTTCATGTTGACTATTTTAGCCGCATCAAAAACAGTATTCAAATCGGCTTGAGATAAACCAAAATTTTCAAGTGCTAATGAAGGTCCGTGAACTCTTCTATCTCTTACTGGGTTTGTTTTTGTAAATAAATGTCCGCGTGTTCTATACCCTTCAATTAGTTTAAGAACATTGAATTCTTTTTGCATTTTATCAGAAATTTCTCCTGAATCACCTGTTGTGGCATAGGCCACTTGTTGTGCAATTTCATCAGAACCATAACCCGATTGAGCAAAATCAAATCCTTGAAAAAAACTTCTCCAGCTAGGCTCAACGCTGTCTGGATTTTGTATATATTGTTCGTATAAATCGGCAAAAAAAGCCGTGTGTGCAGCGTTTAAAAAGGAAAACCTATCCATATTATTTTGTCTGAAAGACTTATTAATTAAAATATTATGCAAAAGTAAAACATTTTGCAATAAATCTTCAAGTAATTTAATACTTTTATAACATTAATTTTTCGAAAATCGATTTATGAAAAAGAATTCTGTAATTAATTTAACATTTTTAGTAGCTATTGTATTTTTATTTGGTTTTAAATTTGAAATTTATGCACAAGACCCCAAAGAAATCAACACAAAAAGTGATTTTTTAAATCGTTTACAATTTGGTGGCGGATTAGGTTTAGGGGTTGGTAATGGCTATGCCGATATTATGGTCGCACCAAGCGCAATTTACAATTTTAATAACTATGTATCAGCTGGTTTAGGTGTGCAGTACAACTATGTAAAACAACGCGATTTATACAAAGCGAATATGTATGGTGGCAGTGTAATTGCCTTATTTAATCCATTAGAAGAATTACAAATTTCGACCGAATTAGAACAACTAAGAGTAAATAGAACTTTTAATGATTCTTTTGTAAACAACTCTCAAGATTTTTGGAATACCGCTTTGTTTGTGGGTGCTGGTTATCGCAATGAAAATGTAACTTTTGGTGTGCGCTATAATATTTTGCATAAAGATAGAGACAATATTTATGCAGATGCTTTTATGCCTTTTGTAAGAGTGTTTTTCTAATACTTATTTCTAAACCACACCTTTTGCCACTCTCTTTTTAACACCAAAAAAGCAACTTGTTCTGATAATTCAACCAAATCAGAACCATCTAATTTTTTAATTTGTTCTTCAGGAACATCAATGATGTAAAGTAAGTTTAAGTATTCAGCAAATTTATATTGAATGAGTTTGTATATTTTTTCTTGAACCAAGTTCTTAAATTCAAACGGAAAAATGCTTGTTGGAACATCTAACGATTCATTGGCTAAAGCAAAATCTTTATTCACTTGCTCAATCAATTTAAAGTACAAATGTTCTTCTTCGGCTTGCGAAATTAAGGCTTCTATGGATACAGGTGCGTTATACATTTTAATGATTTATGAATGATGATTAACGATTTTTGATTGTTGAAGTATTTTTGGTTCTAAAATCTGAAATCAGCATTCTTCAGTCTTCAATCTTATACGTTTCTACCCATTAAATTTTCTCCAAAAGCTTTTAAAATGGCTTTCTTTTCATTTTCAATGTCCAATTTTTCTAAAGTTTCAAAAGCTTTAAAAGTGTAGGTTTGTATTGCTTTTTTGGTGGCTTCACTTGCTCCAGAATTATTAAAAATGGCTTTTACTTCTTCTATTTTGCCAGTATTTTCTGATGGCTGACTGGAAAACAAATGCAATAATTGTTGTTTATTTTCTTCCGTTGCAAATTCTATTGCTTTTAGATAAAGATATGTTTTTTTATTTTCAATGATGTCGCCACCTACTTGTTTTCCAAAGGTTTCTGGATTTCCAAAAGCATCTAAATAATCATCTTGTAATTGAAATGCGATGCCTAAATTTAATCCGAAATCATAAATTAAATTGGCGTTTTCTTCTGAAGTTTCAGCAACAATAGCTCCCATTTTCATGGCAGCGCCAACTAAAACCGCCGTTTTATATTCAATCATTTTTAAATATTCGGGAATCGTAACATCATTTCGCATTTCAAAATCAACATCATATTGCTGTCCTTCGCAAACTTCTAAAGCCGTTTTACTGAATAATTTTGCTAATTCTTGAAATGTTTTAGGATCATAGTTTTCAAAAAATTGATACGCTAAAATTAGCATCGCATCACCCGATAAAATACCTGTGTTTACATCCCATTTTTCATGTACCGTTTGATTGCCTCTTCGCAACGGAGCATCGTCCATAATATCATCATGAATCAAAGAAAAATTATGAAACACTTCAACCGCTGTTGCTGCTGGAATGGCTTTATCGCAATCTACATTAAAAACTTCAGTCGTCATTAAAGTTAAAACCGGACGCATTCTTTTTCCGCCTAACGAGAGGATATATTGAATAGGTTCATATAAATTTTTAGGCTCTTTGTTTGCCACAATTTGCAAAAAATGATGACTCATTTTTTCTTGATAGTAGGATACTGAATGCATTATTCTGATTTTTTTGCTAAAATACTTCATTATTCTGAAATGAAACGAATTAATCAAATGTTAAATTTTCGTAAAAACTACGGAAACTATTTTTGTGTTTAAAGTTTCCGCTATATATTTGCATCGAAATTAAACTTAAAATGAAAGACCAAATTTTAATTAAAGCAACCGACTTGTTTTTAACACTAGGATTCAAAAGTGTTACTATGGACGATATTGCTACTGAAATGGGTATTTCAAAAAAAACCATTTATCAACATTATAGCAATAAAGACCAGTTAGTAGAAGCTTCTACTATGCATTTATTTGAAACCATTTCTTGCGGAATTGACCATATTTGCGATTTAGGAAATAACCCTATTGAAGAGTTGTTCTTAATTAAAGATTTTGTAATGAAAAATTTAAAGAACGAAAATGCTTCACCTATTCATCAACTTCAAAAATATTATCCCCAGATTCACAAAACATTAATGATAAGACAATTTGATAAAATGGGAGATTGTGTTATTGTAAATTTGGAAAAAGGAATTGAACAAGGTTTATTCAGAAAAGAAATTAACACTCCTTTAATTGCACGCTTTTATTTTGCCGGTATGACGAGTTTGAAAGATCCCGAAATATTTAATCTTGAACAGTTCCCTTCAAAAGAGGTACAAATCGCTTATTTAGAATATCACTTGCGAGGAATTTGCACCGAAAAAGGAATTCAAAAACTAGAACAACTACTATAATATAATTGAAATATGAAACAAAAACTAACATTACTTTGCTTTATGATTGCCTCTACGTTGTTTGCGCAAGAAGCAAAGAAATCCTATTCTTTTTCTTTAGAACAATCCATAGAGTATGCTGTAAAAAACAATTACTCTATGATTAATGCTAATAGAGATGTAGAAGCTGCAAAAAAGAAAAAATGGGAAACAACCACTATGGGTTTACCTCAATTAAATGGTTCTGTTAATTATCAAAATACGTTTGAGTTTACGAAGCAAGGAGCCGCTGCAAACGCTTTTAATCCGGCGGCAAATCCAAATGATATTGTATTATTAGCATTTGGCACAAAACACGTAGCTATTGGAAATCTAACCTTAAGCCAATTAATTTTTGATGGTTCTTATTTGGTAGGACTTCAATCGGCGAAGACCTATTTGCAAATTTCTGAAAATGCCAAAATAAAAACGACTCAAGAAATTAAGGAAATTGTCATCAATTCATACGGCAATGTTTTACTGGCAGATGAAAGCATTAAAATCTTAGAAAACAACAAAAAAATTCTGGAAAAAACATTTGTTGATACAAAAGAGATTTTCAAAAACGGATTGATTGAAGAAGAAAATGTAGAACAACTTCAAATTACCTTATCTACTTTAACGAGTTCGTTAGAAAATGTAAAACGTCAAAAAAGAATTGCTTTAGACATGTTAAAACTTCTTTTGGGAATCGATTTAGAATCTGAATTAATTATTACCGATCAATTGAGTGTTTTGACACAAAACAATATTGATTTGGTTTTATTGAAAAAGGAATTTGATGCAAAAAATACGATCGATTATAAAATTGGTAAAAACCTAGAAAAGAGCAAAGAATTAATGCTTAAATTAGAAAAAAGTAAAGCATTACCCTCATTAGCCGCACAAGTGAATTTTGGATATAACTCCTTTGCAAATCAATTTGATTTTTTAAACTCAACTCAGCAATGGAATAACTTTTCTAATGTGGGTGTTGGATTGAATGTGCCTATATTCAGTAGTTTAGGAAGAAGTTCTAGAACACAACAAGCTAAAATTGCATTGGAACAAGCTAAAACAAATGTTGCCGAAACCGAACAAAAATTAAAATTACAATTTGAAAAAGCTAAAAGCGATTATGAGTTTAGCATAGAACAATTAGCAACTTCAAAAAGCAATTTAAACTTAGCGGAACGGATTGAAAACAAAAACCAAATTAAATTTAAAGAAGGTATGGCCAGTAGTTTTGATTTAACTGATGCCCAAAGACAATTATATAGCGCACAACAAATCTACTTACAAGCAATGCTAGATGTTATCAATAAAAAAGCAACTTTAGAAAAATTAGTAAACTAAAAATAAATGAACTTAGATATGAAAAAAATAGTACTTATTGCCACCAGTTTTTTACTGATAGCTTGTGGAGAAAAATCAACTGATGATTTAATTAAAGATAAAAACATCACCGAATTAAAAAACAGAAAAGCGACGATTCAGTCGGAATTAGAAAAAATAGATGCTGCGTTACTTAATGGTAATAAAGCAACAGAAACAGAAGCGTTAGTTTCGGTACAAACAATAAAAGATACTGTTTTTAACCATTACTTAGTAATTCAAGGAAATGTAAATACTAAAGAAAATATTTTAGTGCAACCTGAATTCAGCGGCACATTAACGGCTTTAAATGTTAAAGCGGGGCAACGTGTTTCAAAAGGTCAAATACTTGGAAAAGTTGATGATGCAGGAATGAGCCAGCAATTAGCAAGTATTGAAAATCAATATGCGTTAGCAAAAACCACATTTGAACGTCAAAAAAATCTTTGGGACAAAAAAATTGGTTCAGAAATTCAGTTTTTACAAGCCCAAGCTCAAATGATTTCGGCACAAAAATCAGTGGCACAAATGAGAGCTCAAATAGCAAAAACCGTAATTCGTGCGCCATTTTCTGGAACAATTGATGATGTTTTTGTTGAACGCGGACAAGTAGTCGCTCCGAGCCCACAAGGGTTAATGCGAATTGTTAATTTATCGAATATGTATGTTTCTACAACCGTTCCTGAAACGTATATTGGTAAATTAAAAGTTGGAACAGTTGTGGATGTTTTCTTAACATCATTAGGAAAAACGTATAAAGGAAAAGTACGTCAAGTGGCTAATTTTATCAATCCAAGCAACAGAAGTTTTGGAATAGAAGTAAGTGTACCAAATCCAGATAATTTATTACGTCCAAATCAGGTAGCTAAACTAAAAATAATAGATTACACGGTTAATAATGCGATTATAGTTCCTACAAATGTGGTACAAGAAGACGGCGAACACAACAAATTTGTATTTATTGCCACTAATGTTAATGGTAAAAAAGGTGTAGCTAAAAAAGTGGTTGTGAAAGTTGGAAAATCATCAGATAATGTAACTGAAATTTTAAGCGGTTTAACTGCAAATGATGTTATCGTTACAGAAGGTGCTAATAACATCGCAGACGGAATGAAGCTTAATTTTTAAAGCCCCCTAACCCCCGAAGGGGGAATTAGCAACTTTGAAAAAAAGTTTAAGTCATAAAATCATTTTATTGAGTATTAATATAAATTCCTATTGACCCCTAGTAGGAGTTCCCCCTTTGGGGGTTAGGGGGCTTATATGAGTAACAAAAACAAAGAATTCGGAATATCGAGTTGGGCTGTAGACAATCGAGTTACAGTATATATCTTAACGTTGCTAATTGTTATTACAGGTGTTATTGCCTATGTAACAATGCCTCGTGAAGATTTTCCAGAAATTATTGAAAATAAAGTATACATTTCTTCTGTTTTTCCTGGAAACTCAGCTGAAGATGTAGAAAAATTAATTATTAAACCCCTTGAAAAAGAATTTAAAAATATCACAGGTGTAGAAAAAATTACGTCGAATTCATTTCAAGATTACGGAATGATCATTGTAGAATTTGCTGATAAAGTTACGATTGAAGAGGCGAAAACTAAAATCAAAGACAAAGTTGACGTTATCAAAGCAGATACCGATTGGCCTAACTTAGACAACGGAAGCAAAGTAGAACCAAGTGTTTTCGAATTAAATATTTCGGAAGAAGTACCTATTTTGAATATCAATTTAAAAGGAAATTACACCACGCAACAACTTAAAAAATTCGGAGAATTACTTCAAGACGATATTGAAGAAATCCCAGAAGTTAAAAAGGTAGATATTTTAGGAGTAGATGATAAAGAAGTAGAAATTGCTGTTGATATTTTTAAAATGACGGCGGCTCAGGTTTCTTTTGACGAAATCCAAAATGCGGTAAAGTATGAAAATATGACGCTTTCGGGCGGAAATTTAATTTCGCAAGGTTCTCGTAATAACATCCGAATAGTAGGTGAAATTAAAGACCCTAAAGAATTAGAAAACGTAATTGTAAAATCTTTCGGAGGAACGGTTTATTTAAAAGACATCGCGGTTGTAAACTTTAAAGAAAAAGAAAAAACAACGTATGCTCGTGAAAAAGGGCAAGAAGTGGTGATGCTAAACGTGAAAAAACGTTCGAATCAAAATATGATTTCTGCCATCGAACAAGTGAAAGAAAAATTAGAAAAAGCAAAGGAATCGTATTTACCTTCTAATTTAACCATTGAACTTTCTAATGATCAATCTTCTCGTGTAGAACATCAAGTGGACGAATTATCCAACCATATTATTTTCGGAATTGTATTGGTAATGATTGTCTTAATGTTTACGATGGGATTACGAAATTCATTGTTTGTAGGAGCCGCTATTCCGCTTTCGATGTTGATGGCGTTTACTATTTTATCGGCTTTCGGATTAACCTTAAATACGATGGTACTTTTCGGATTGGTAATGGGATTAGGAATGCTTGTGGATGACGGAATTGTAGTGGTCGATAACGTATTTGCCAATATGAAAAAAGGAATGGATAGGGTCACGGCGTCTAAAATTGGAATTGGCGAAATCGCTTGGCCAGTAATATCCTCAACAGCCACAACTTTGATGGCATTTTTACCATTTGCTTTATGGCCTGGAACGATGGGGAAATTTATGAAATATTTTCCAATAACTTTAACGGTTACGCTTACGGCTTCGTTATTTGTAGCGATGGTAGTAAATGCAGCAATGACAGGTGGTTCAATGGATACAGAAGACCGAAATGTTACTAATAAATCAGCAAAATTATATACGATTATCTTTAGTGTAGTTGGAATTGTGTTTGTGTTTTTAGGACATTTAACCGATTCTACGTTTGCAAAAGCGATTGGGCATTTAGCTATTATTTCCTTAGGGTTAATGTGGTTGTATAAAATTAAATTATACCAATGGACGCAAGATTTTCAACACGGCTTTTTTCCAAAAATGGAAAATAATTATAAAAATTTCTTAGCTAAAATACTAACTGGAAAGAGAGCTTGGTTGGCATTGGCAACGATTATTGGAATGTTATTTATCTCATTTATTTTACTGGGAATTTTCCCGAGAAAAGTATTGTTTTTCCCTGATAATATTCCAAATCAAGTAATTACGTATATCGAATATCCGCAAGGAACAGATATTGCAAAAACCAATAAGGCGACTTTATTTGTTGAAAAACAAGTAATTGAAATCTTAAATAAATATGTAGATCCAAAGACAAATAAAAACTACTTAGCCGAAAGTATTGTTTCGCAAGTGGGTGTAGGTGCTGGAAATCCAAATGTGGATGCGGGTTCCGCTTCAGAAACGCCATACAAAGGAAAAGTAACGGTAAATTTCTCAGAATATAAATTTCGAAAAGGAGTAAACACTACGGAAGTTTTAGATGAAATTCGTGCGAAAGTAAAAGGTGTTGCAGGTGCTACCGTTACGGTTGAAAAAGACGCCAACGGACCTCCAGCTGGGTATCCAATTAGCGTGCAATTAACTGGTACCGATTATCAAGAAATGTTAGTAGAAGCGGATAAAATGATTGCTTTTATTAATTCGAAAAACATTCAAGGAATTGAGCGTTTGAGTGTGGATGTAAACAAAGAAAGTCCAGAATTAGAAGTAAAAGTTGACCGCGTTAGTGCAGGAAGCTTAGGTGTTTCAACAGGACAATTAGGGTTCAATTTGCGTCGTTCGGTGTATGGTCAGGAAATTTCTACATATAAAGAAGGTGATGATGACTATAATATTACGATGCGTATGCAAGACGACCAACGTAAGAACGAAAATGTGTTGTTTAATCAATCCATCACATTCCGAAATCAGAATAACGGACAAATGATGCAAGTGCCTATTTCGGCTGTTTCGGAAACCAATAAAACCACCACATACAATCAAATCAAAAGAAAAAACCAGAAACGTATTATGACGGTGTATTCTAATGTTTTGACAGGTTATAATGGTGATGAAATTACGAAACAAATTGAATCGGAATTAAAATCGTATAAATTCCCAAAAACGGTGAGTTATTCGTTTTCTGGAGTACAAGAAGAACAAGGTAAAAACCAAAGTTTCTTATTATACGCACTATTTTTAGCGTTAGCCGGAATTACGATTATTATCGTGTTACAGTTTAATTCGGTTTCTAAAACTATGGTAATTTTGTTTACAGTATTATTGAGTTTTAGTGGTGTTTTCTACGGATATGTAATCGCCAATATGGATTTCGTTATCTTAATGACCATGATGGGAATCATATCATTAGCCGGAATTGTTGTGAAAAACGGAATTGTATTAATGGACTTCTTCGTCTTATTATTAGATAAAAAAGTAGCCGACAATAACCTAAAAAGCCACGACGATTTATCATTAGAAGAAATAAAAGACATCATTATAGAATCTGGTAAAAATCGTTTAAGACCGGTATTATTAACAGCATTAACCGCCATTTTAGGTTTAATTCCGTTAGCTATTGGATTGAATTTTGATTTCTTTGCATTAATTACAGAATTTAATCCACACTTATATATGGGTGGTGATAACGTAATTTTCTGGGGACCTTTAGCGTGGACCATTATCTTCGGATTAACCTATGCTACGGTTTTAACACTAGTTATGGTTCCAGTGATGTTTTACTTGGTAAAACGAGTGAAATATTGGTTAAGAGATAGAAGATTAGCTCGACAAGCAAGCGCTGTATAATTCTTAACCTAAAATGTATATAAACAAAAAAGTCCCGAAATATTTCGGGACTTTTTAATTACAACGGATTTTGAAAATTTATTTAGTAACTAAATAATCTTTACTTTTAGTATGAACAGAAGCTACTCTACTGTTTGAAAATGCTACTTTATTAATAGTTGCAGCATTATAAAAAGTCCATGTTCCTACTTTTTCACCTTGGTTATACTCACCAGAAGTTTGCTTTGTGCCATCTTCATTATAAGACACCCATTTTCCATGAAGTTTTCCATTTAGATATTCACCTTCTTGTTTTACTTGTCCATTATCGTGGTAATAGGTAGCTTGGATCATATTGTTATCTATCGCAACAAATTTTGGTTCTACGCCTTGAGCAAAAGACACTCCAATAACCAATAACATCACATAATTCATTAAATTTTTCATAAGCATTTGTTTTTTGGGTTAATAATTATGTAACAAATATATATAAATATTTACAATAAAAAAACTTTTTGGTAACAATTTGGTAACATTGGAAAAATAAACATAAAAAAACCAAAACATTACGTTCTGGCTTTCCTATAAATTTATTAAAAATTATTTCAATAATTGATCAAATAATTTCGTTAATTCTTCAGAAGAAGGTCTTGCTGCATCCGCTTTAACCACTTTTCCAGCAGGATCAATTAATAAAAATCTTGGTATAGAATTAATTCCAAATGCTTTGATGAAATCAGAATTCCAGTTTTTATCAGCAAATAATTGAACACCGCCTAATTGTTTTTCGGTAACAAATTTTTGCCATTTTTCATGATCTTTATCGGTATCAACTGAAATACTAATGAAAACAATGTTTTTACCATGATATTTTTCTTCAATTTTTTTCAAAAATGGAATCTCTGCTCTGCATGGACCACACCAAGTTGCCCAAACATCAATATAAACATATTTTCCTTTAAAATCATCTAATTTAGATTTTCCGCCTTTGTGATTTTCATAATCAAAAGATGGTGAAGCAATGCCTTCAATCTTTTTAGCTTGTGCTTTTTGATTGAAATATTGTTGCAACATAAACGATTCTTGCATAATCATTGGCTTGTATGACGTAACAAATTTTTCATATAACCCAGATCCTTCTAATTTTGCTAAATCTTCTGTTTTCTTTTCTTCTAAAGCTGCTTTAAAAACGGCTTCTTCTTTTTCTAATAAACTTTCAAGACCTAATTCAAAAGCTTCGTCTGTTAATGCTTTTTGAGCTAAAAAGTTGTTCTCTTTTTCTCCTTTGCCTTTATAAACGATGGTTTCATCAAATTCTACTGCATTCATTGTTAAACTTAAATCGTCTCCATCTTTTAAATAAAACATTGAAGATTCTTTTCCATCAGTAAACTGGTGTAATCCTTCTGTAATTTCAAAACTAGACTGAAAAATGCCTTTTTGATTAACTGGAATATCGAGTTTAAACTTCTTTGGTCCATAAATGGTTAATGTGTCCGAATTTCTATTTTCTATTTTTGCAGTAAAACTTACTTTTCCTGAAGTTTGAGCAAATGATACTGAAATAAAGAACAATAATAAATAAGTGATTTTTTTCATAATAGTGTTTGTAAGGTTTCGGTAAAAATAAGATAATATTTAATAAACTGAAAAAATATATACAAATATAATTTTAATTCAATCTTTTAAATTAAAATTTTCATTTTTGTTCTTACTTTTGCATAAAATTTTATAGAAATGTATAGAAGTCATAATTGTGGCGCATTAAACGCTTCACATATCAATACAGAAGTTACACTTGCGGGTTGGGTACAAAAATCGAGAGACAAAGGTTTTATGATTTGGGTTGACTTACGTGATCGTTATGGTATTACTCAATTAATTTTTGACGAAAAAAGAACCGATAAAGCAGTTTTTGATTGTGCTAAATCATTAGGAAGAGAATTTGTAATTCAAGTAAAAGGAACAGTTATTGAGCGTGAATCAAAAAACGCAAATATGACTACAGGCGATATTGAAATTTTAGTTTCAGAACTCAATATTTTAAACGAAGCACAAATACCGCCATTTACAATTGAAGATGAAACAGATGGTGGAGAGGATATTCGTATGAAATATCGCTATTTAGATATTAGAAGAAATCCGGTAAAAAACAACTTATTGTTCCGTCATAAAGTATCGATGGAAGTGCGTAAATACCTTTCTGACCAAGGTTTTTGTGACATTGAAACCCCTTATTTAATTAAATCTACTCCTGAAGGAGCGCGTGACTTTGTTGTGCCGAGTAGAATGAATGAAGGGCAATTTTATGCTTTACCACAATCGCCACAAACGTTCAAACAACTATTGATGGTTGGAGGTATGGATAAATATTTCCAAATAGTGAAATGTTTTAGAGATGAAGATTTACGTGCCGACCGTCAGCCCGAATTTACGCAAATTGACTGCGAAATGGCATTCGTAGAACAAGAAGATATACTGGATATGTTTGAAGGTTTAACCCGTCATTTACTAAAAGAAATTAAAGGAATTGAGGTGGCTAAATTTCCAAGAATTACTTATGATTATGCCATGAAAACCTACGGTAACGACAAACCAGATATTCGTTTTGAAATGAAATTTGGCGAATTAAATGCAGTAGCACAACACAAAGATTTTGCAGTTTTTAATTCGGCAGAATTAGTAGTAGGAATAGCCGCTCCTGGGTGTGCAAACTATACTAGAAAAGAAATTGACGCCTTAATTGATTGGGTAAAACGTCCTCAAGTTGGTGCTTCAGGAATGGTCTATGTAAAATGCGAAGAAGATGGTTCGTTTAAATCATCAGTAGACAAGTTTTACGACCAAGAAGATTTGAAAAAATGGGCTGAAATAACTCAAGCAAAACCAGGTGATTTAATTTTAGTATTATCTGGAGGAGCCGATAAAACAAGAACACAATTATCAGCACTTCGCATGGAAGTAGCTACGCGTTTAGGGTTAAGAAAATCGGATGAATTTGCACCGTTATGGGTAGTAGATTTTCCATTATTAGAATGGGATGAAGAAAGTGGAAGATACCACGCAATGCACCATCCATTTACTTCTCCAAAACCAGAAGACATGGCGTTAATTGAAACCGAACCAGGAAAAGTTCGTGCTAATGCATATGATATGGTGTTAAACGGAAATGAAATTGGCGGAGGCTCTATTCGTATTCATGATCGCGATTTGCAAAGCAGAATGTTTGATTTATTAGGATTTAGTAAAGAACAAGCTCAGGCACAATTTGGTTTTTTAATGAATGCTTTTGAATTTGGTGCTCCACCTCATGGCGGACTAGCATTTGGTTTAGACCGATTAGTGGCTATTTTAGGAGGACAAGAAACCATTCGTGATTTTATTGCATTCCCTAAAAATAATTCGGGTAGAGATGTAATGATTGATGCCCCTTCAACTATTGATGCTGCACAATTAAATGAATTACATATTCAATTGGATCTAAAATCATCAAACTAACTGATTATCAATATTTTTGAAATATTTTTAACTTTTTCTTGTTCGTGTCGGAAATAAGTATATCTTTGACCATTATTAATTTTTTACAATACAAAATGAGAACAGGAAAAGTTAAGTTCTTCAATGAATCAAAAGGTTACGGTTTTATTACAGATGATGAAACTGGAAACGACATTTTTGTTCACGCTAGCGGAATGAAAGTTGAATCTTTAAACGAAGGTGACGCTGTAAGTTACGAAGAAGAAGAAGGAAGAAAAGGTAAAGTTGCTGCTCAAGTAGTAGTTATCGAATAATATATAATTATTTTTGATTACCTAAAAAACATCAAGTCCCGATTAGTCGGGACTTTTTTATGCTTAATTGCTTCTATTTAAAATAATATTTTAATCCAAATAAGATATTACCCTTAGGCATGGGCACCATTCCTGTCTCAACATATTCTGTATTAAAAATATTATTCGCATATAACGATAGTTCTACTGCTTTTAATCGGTAAGATGCGTTAACGTCCCAAATGTTGTAACTAACTCCAGACGTTCTTTCAACATAACGATAGCTCACAGAATTGCTAAAATTCTTAAACCATTCCATAGCATAATTTCCAACAAATTGATGTTTCATCGAATTTATTGCATATTGTGAAAAATTAGCCTCGCTTTTTTTAACTTCATTATCTAAATATGAATAGCCAAATTGGAATTTCTGTGGTAATTGATTTAGAAAAAATCGGTATTCTAAATTCGTTTCATATCCTTTTGTTGCAACACTTTGAATATTTTGGGCTTGCCAAGGACTTGATATATCTTCTCGAACATAATCAATTAAATTATCTGCGTCGCGATTAAATGCTGCTAACGAAATTGAAAGTTGTTTACTCGTAAATTTTACTCCCACTTCTTGAGAAAAGGCTTCTTCGGTATTTAAATTTGGGTTGCTTATAGTCGATGGTGACACATAATACAAGTTGGTATATGTAGGAACTCTATAAGATGTGCCAATATTTCCATAAGCTCTAAATTTGTCTGAAATTTGAATCCCTAAATCTAAACCTGGAAAAATTTGATTGTCAAAATCTGAAAAATAAGACGCAGAAATGCCTGGGGTAACGTCAATTCTATTATTAAAAAACTGAATACGATGTTCTAAAAATAGTGAAGCAATTTCCCTTTGGTTGTCACCCAATCTGTTACTTGAAATATAATATTTTGAAAACTCTATTCCAAAACCTGTAATTCCTGTTTTTGATTGATACGATCCATTTAGCTCAGCAGCAATCTTATTTGTAATGTGCAAATTTCTGTAGGCAGCAGGATTATCTCTAATTAATAAATACATATCTTGATTTCTACGCCAATAAATTCTTGGTTTCCAAGTAAAATTCCCTTTTTTAATAACAGTGGAAAGACCCACTAAACTAGCTTGTGTTTCTTCATATTGATCAACATAATTAGTAAATCCGTAAAAGCCATTTGCTCCAAATTTTCTTTCAGAAAATGTTGTAAATAATTCAATAGGCAATTTATTTTTATTGAACTGACTTTTTAAAACATAGTTTGTATTGTCAAAATCTGTATTATGACGATATCCTTCAGAGAAATTCTTTGAAAAATGAACTATATGCTTACTTTCTTTTAAATTAATTGTTCCTGTTGCCTCACCAATAAATTGACCAAAAGAACCTCCATTAATTTTTGCAATCATCGAGTTTTCTTCAACATCTTTAGTAACTATATTAACAGCGCCTGTAAAAGCATTTTGCCCAAAAACACGAGCGGCTGGCCCTTTGATGACCTCTATTCTTTTAATGACTTCAATTGGCAAAGCTAAATTCATGGTATGATGACCTGTTTGAGGATCGTCAACTTTAAAACCATCAATTAGCAATAACGTTTGGTCAAAACTTCCTCCTCTAATGTATAGATCGGCTTGCATACCGTTTATACCTTGACGTCTTACATCTACGCCTGCTAACTGTTGTAATGCATCGGCCACATTTGTTATGCCTAATTTTTTTAATTCAGCCGCCGTTATAATATGAATTGTTCGAGAATTTTCTTTAAAAGGTAATTCAATTCGTGAAGATGAAATAATAATATTATTTAAAGTGTCTAATTCTTGTGCATTAGATACTATAATCGAAAGGAAAAACACTACTAGTGTAATATAATTTTTCATATGATGTTTTTTAATTTGGAAACGTTTTTTTGTTCTTAAAAAAAAAGTCCTGCATAAGCAAGACTTTGATTTACTATATGCTTAGCTGTTTAATCGGCTAAAACAATAATTTTATTTTCATTCATTTCTATAGTTCCAGAGTTTACTGGCAACCAATAGGTTTGCTCGTTTACTTTATTGAATTTAGAAACAAATTCTTTCTCAATATTCATATTTTGAGCGTTTATTTTCACATTCCCTTTTCCTAATAAAGAAACAATGGGCGCGTGATTATTTAGCATTTGAAACTCACCGTTTATACCAGGAACAGATACCGAAGTAACTTCTCCTTTAAATAATGTAGCTTCTGGTGATACTATTTCTAAAATCATACTTTTATAATTGATAATTAATAATTGACAATGAATATTTAATTGTCAACTATCAATTGTTAATTGTCCATTAACTAGGCCTCAGCCAACATTTTTTGTCCTGCTTCAATAGCTTCTTCAATGGTTCCTTTAAGGTTAAATGCTGCTTCAGGTAAGTTGTCTAACTCGCCGTCAATAATCATATTAAATCCTTTGATGGTATCTTTGATATCAACCAAAACTCCAGGAATACCAGTAAATTGTTCTGCTACGTGGAATGGTTGAGATAAGAAACGTTGTACACGACGTGCACGAGAAACCGCTAATTTATCATCTTCCGATAACTCTTCCAAGCCTAAGATGGCAATGATATCTTGTAATTGTTTGTATTTTTGAAGAATTTCTTTTACTCTTTGTGCACAGTCATAATGTTCAGCACCTAAGATTTCTGGAGTTAAGATACGAGAAGTAGAATCTAATGGATCTACCGCTGGGTAAATACCTAACTCAGCAATTTTACGAGACAATACTGTAGTTGCATCTAAGTGAGCAAATGTAGTTGCTGGTGCAGGGTCAGTTAAGTCATCCGCAGGAACGTAAACCGCTTGAACAGAAGTAATAGATCCTTTTTTAGTTGAAGTAATACGTTCTTGCATCGCACCCATTTCAGTTGCTAATGTAGGTTGGTACCCTACCGCAGATGGCATACGACCTAATAAAGCCGATACTTCAGAACCTGCTTGTGTAAAACGGAAGATATTATCAACGAAGAATAATACATCTTTCCCTTGGTCAGAACCAGCTCCATCACGAAAATATTCTGCGATAGATAATCCTGAAAGTGCTACACGAGCACGAGCTCCAGGTGGCTCATTCATTTGTCCGAAAACGAAAGTAGCTTTAGAGTCTCTCATTCCTGGCATATCAACTTTAGATAAATCCCATCCTCCATTTTCCATAGAGTGCATGAAATCGTCACCATATTTTATGATTCCAGACTCAAGCATCTCACGAAGTAAGTCATTTCCTTCACGTGTTCTTTCTCCTACTCCTGCGAATACAGAAAGTCCACCGTGACCTTTTGCAATATTGTTAATCAACTCCTGAATTAATACGGTTTTACCTACTCCAGCACCACCAAATAATCCAATTTTTCCTCCTTTTGCATAAGGCTCAATAAGGTCGATTACTTTAATCCCTGTAAATAAAACTTCAGAAGAAGTAGATAAGTCTTCAAATTTAGGCGCTGGTCTGTGAATAGACAAACCATTATCACCTGCTTTAGGTAGATTTCCTAAACCATCAATTGCATCACCAATTACATTAAATAAACGACCAAAAACGTCTGCTCCAATTGGCATTTGAATTGGCGCACCAGTAGCAACTACTTCTACACCTCTTGCTAAACCATCTGTAGAGTCCATAGAAATGGTACGCACAGTGTTTTCACCAATGTGAGATTGAACTTCTAGTACTAATAAAGTACCGTCTTTTTTAGTGATTTCTAATGAATCGTAAATTTTAGGTAATTCAGAATTTGAGTCATTAAAAACGACGTCAACAACTGGTCCAATAATTTGTGCAACTTTTCCTGTGATTCTAGACATTGCTTATGTATTTATTTGATAGCTAATTAATGTTGGGAATTGATGTATTTTTCCGAGTGCAAAGATAGTTTTTTTTGAAACAATTTTGCAATATATTTTTTGAATTTTTTATAGAAAAAAGCGAAATTTTTCAATTTCGTTTTTAAAATACTATTCTACTGTTACCGATTTTGCCAAATTTCTGGGTTGGTCCACATTACAACCTCTCAAAACAGCAATGTGATAGGACAAAAGCTGTAACGGAATTGTCGTTAACAAAGGAGTAAAGGGCTCGTTTGTTTCTGGAATTTCAATAACGTGGTCTGCCAAGGCTTTTACTTGTGTGTCGCCTTTGGTAACTATAGCAATTATTTTTCCACTTCTCGATTTTATTTCTTGAATATTACTTACCACTTTATCATAATGTCCTTTGTTTGGAGCAATTACAATAACTGGCATGTGTTCATCAATCAATGCGATGGGTCCGTGTTTCATCTCTGCAGCCGGATAACCCTCTGCGTGTATGTACGAAATTTCTTTTAATTTCAATGCTCCTTCTAAAGCTACTGGAAAATTATATCCTCTACCTAAGTATAAACAATTTGTTGCGTCTTTATAAATTTCTGCAATTTGTTTAGCAAGGTCATTTGTTTGCAAGGCTTCTTGTACTTTTTCTGGCATTAATTCTAATTCCAATAAATAACGTTGGTAATCTGAATTACTCATTGTTCCTTTTGCTTTAGCCAAACGTAATGCTAACAAGGTAAGAATAGTAATTTGAGTAGTGAACGCTTTTGTAGAAGCAACTCCGATTTCTGGACCTGCATGAGTGTAAGCTCCCGCATGTGTTTCGCGAGAAATTGAAGATCCTACTACATTACAGACTCCAAATACAAATGCACCGTTTTCTTTAGCTAATTTAATTGCTGCTAACGTATCTGCTGTTTCACCCGATTGTGAAATTGCTATTACAACATCATCTTTGTTAATTATAGGATTTCTGTATCTAAATTCGGACGCATATTCTACCTCAACAGGAATTCTTGAGAATTCTTCTATAATGTATTCCGCCACTAATCCTGCATGCCATGAAGTTCCACAAGCTACAATAAGGATTCGTTTTGCATTTAAAAATTTTTCTAAATTATCTTCAACGCCTGACATTTGGATAATTCCATTGTTTGCCAAAAGTCTTCCTCTGTAAGTGTCTTTGATTACGCTTGGTTGTTCATAGATTTCTTTCAGCATGAAATGATCATAGCCGCCTTTTTCAATTTGTTCCAAGTTTAACTGAAGCTCTTGAATATATGGATCAACCAATGAATCGTCTTTGATTTTTCTAACTTTTAATGGTTTGTGTAAACGCACAATCGCCATTTCTTCATCTTCTAAATAAATAGCATTTGAAGTATATTCTATAAAAGGAGTTGCATCAGATGCTATAAAAAATTCGTCTTCTCCTATTCCAATTGCTAACGGACTTCCTAATCGGGCAACAATAATTTCGTCAGGTTTTTCAATATCAATTACCGCAATAGCATAAGCACCAACAACTTGATTTAATGCTACTTGAACCGCTTTTCCTAATTTGCAATTTTCTTTTTTCTTAACCTCTTCAATTAAATTTACTAATACTTCCGTATCGGTATCCGATTTGAAAGTATAACCTCTTTTAATTAATTCTTGTTTTAATGGCTCATAATTTTCAATGATTCCATTGTGGATGATGACTAATTTTCCTGAATTTGAAAAATGTGGATGAGAGTTAACATCGTTTGGAACTCCGTGAGTTGCCCAACGTGTATGCCCCATTCCTACTTTACCAAAAAGAGTTTGTTCTTTTTCGGCTTTTGCCTCAAGATCTGAAACTTTTCCTTTGGTTTTTGAAAGTTTAAGCTCTTTACCGTCATATAATACTATTCCGGCACTATCATATCCTCTATATTCTAATCGATGCAATCCTTTAATAATAATTGGATAGGCATCTCTATGACCTATATAAGCTACAATTCCACACATATATTATTGGTTAGGTTTAGTAAAATATATTTCTAATTTTAATTTTTTTGCAACGTTTGGATCTCCGGCTGGTATATTGGTTCCGTATAAGACTGTGCCCATAGGACTCATGACTGAAGAAACAGGGATAAATGGCACATTAGTAGTTCCTATAGTGATTGGATTGGCAGGATTAACGTATGCATTGGCCGGCGAATTTATGTCCTCGATAACAGCAACGCCTAGTCGAACATTATCGTCATAATCGGTGCTTTCGTTTTTTATTAATTGATTAATGTATTCTGTTAATCTAACTTTATATTTAATTCCTTTTTTTATGCCGTTAACATCCGCAACCGTTTCTCTTTGAATTATTCCTCCAAAAGAAATTTTATTCTTTTTAAAATTTGAACCGGAAGAATTATCGGCATAGTAATCTATAATTGGTTTATGATTTGTTGCATCAAAAATATAGATTCGTTCTGCTTCAATTTGTTTAGAATTAGCCATAGCTGTTTTGTCAATATAAAAAACCAAATTTGCCTCGTTAACAAGCCATTGATTTAATTTCATGTTGATTCTTAACTCATCTAACTCATCAGGAACACCATTCCCATTTGGGTCAGAAACTAGCACATCATTTACTACTTTTTTTACATCTGGACCAAATACATCAATAAACGCCACTGAACCATTTCCGCCTTTTAAATAAAGTTTACTATCACCATTCACTATATCTGAACTAGTTAATGACGAATTATATGCTGCGGTTCTAGTATGCTCAATAAAATTAATAGAATTTGCTTTTTTATTACCCGTTGACTTGTACCCCATTTGAAGACTCAACGTTCTTCTGGTTTTTGTAGGATTTGGAACTTCGGTTGTTGGAGCTAGAGCTGCAGCTTTGTATATTATTTTAATCTCGGATGAAGAAAAATCCAGCATGGCTAAAGCGCCTTGATCAGGAGAAATAGCTTCCACCTCAAACAATAATCCTCTAAAGTATTCTTTAAATGCGTTGTTATTGAATAAAGCACTAGAAGTCGATGTGTTTAAAATTTTTTGTTGGAAAAAACTGGTTTTTAAATCCAGCCACATGCCTGGTAATTTTCGTTCTTTTATCACGCGTAAAGTAGGATCTGTTTGGTTTGCCAATACTGCTCCGTTTGTGTCTAAATATTGACCGCTTCCGTTTGTTTTATAAATATAAATTTCTTTATTACTGAATACAAATTCTTCGTTTTGAGAAAGCTTGGTGCTGTTATTTAATAATTCGGTTCCTTTGTAGACATCAACTAAAGATTTTTCGTTTGAATAATACTTTTGAGCACTTTCAAAATCGTCCGATGGGTCATAATCTCTTAAATAATATCCGTTTTCATAAACGTGCAGTTTAAATTTTGCAGTCTCAGAATAATCATGTACCGAATCTAATTCATAAATTCTCTCCCCTGCTTCTGTCGCCGATTTATAGGTGCTGAAATAAGGAACATACATATACACCGAATCAATTTCTGGCTGGTAGCCGATTGTAGGATTTGCTATTGAAAGTTCTACTTGACTCACAAAATGTGCTTTTGTAGTGCCAAAATAAGGATCTTTATAGATGCCTAAAGCATTAATCGGTAAGTTATTAGATTGAACTGAACCTGTCGCTTTTGAATATGCTTTAAGATTTTGAACTTCATATTTTTCAAGCACAAAATGATTCCCATCGATAAGATCAGAACCTAATGAATTAAAGTCTTTATCACAAGACACAAAACTTAAAAAACTTAAAACAATTACAACCGCCTTTGGTATACTATACTTCATATTATAAAACTTGATTCTTAATGAACAAAGGATATACTTCCTTCATATTTTCTTTAGTGCCGAAAGGTAAAAAAGGTTTGTTTGAACTTTCTATAAATTTTGTTAAAGTTGGAGAAAGTGTTTCTGAACCCATAACAACAGCATCCGAATGCATCACTGAAAGTTTCATTATGTTTTCATAATTAGGTTGTTCAATGACCGCTACTGCTTCTTTATCTATAGCATCAAACAATATTTTATTAAGTAAATTAGCATCTAATTCTCCTTCAAAACCATGTTCGTAAACAGAAGTAATAATCTTTGTTTCGGCAAAAATGCCTTCGTCTTTGTAATAATGTTTCAAATATACCGGAAGTAAGGCAGCCATCCAACCGTGAACATGAATTACATCGGGAACCCAATTTAATTTTTTAACCGTTTCAACAACTCCTTTTGCAAAGAAAATTGCGCGCTCGTCGTTATCAGGATATAAAACCCCTTCTTCATCAGAAAAAGTAGCTTTTCGTTTGAAATATTCATCGTTATCAATAAAATACACCTGAATTCTTTCTTTTGGAATTGAGGCTACTTTAATAATAAGAGGCATATCCATGTCGTTTACCACTAAATTCATTCCAGATAAACGGATTACTTCATGTAATTGATGTCTTCTTTCGTTAATATTACCATATCTAGGCATAAAAATTCGTATTTGCCCTCCTAAATCATTAATCATTTTTGGCATTTCATACGATTGTAACGACACTTCGTTCTCCGCTAAATAAGGCACCACTTCAGATGATACATACAATATCCTCTTGTCTTCCATAATGTATTCTTGTTAATTATTGTTTTAAAAAACCTTGCAAAATTACAATATTTTATGGATTTATCCACTAAAATAGTAAGTTTGCACTTGAATTAACTTTATTTAAAATGCTCATTTTTAACAAAAAGTCCGATTTAAGTGCTTTTTTAAGCCCCTTAAGCCATCAAAATAAGTCGATTGGATTTGTTCCAACGATGGGAGCGCTTCATGACGGACATTTGTCTTTACTCAAAAGATCGCTTGAAGAAAACGATGTTACCGTAATGAGTATTTTTGTAAATCCAACACAATTTAACAATGCAAACGATTTAGAAAAATACCCAAGAACATTAGAGGAAGATGTAAAAAAGATGGGTAAAATTAGCGATTCTATAATTGTATATGCTCCTTCGGTAAGCGATATTTATGAGGGAAATACCGTTTCGGAATCCTTTGAATATGACGGATTAGAAAACCAAATGGAAGGCCAACACAGGCCTGGACATTTTGACGGCGTAGGAACAATCGTGAAACGATTATTCGAAATTATTAACCCTACAACCGCTTATTTTGGAGAAAAAGACTTTCAACAATTACAAATTGTAAAAAAGTTAGTGGCGCTTTATGCTATTCCTGTTGAAATTATTGGCTGCCCAATTTTTAGAGAAGCAAATGGATTGGCCATGAGTTCTAGAAACGAAAGACTTTCTCCCGATGCAAGAAAAAAAGCAGCTTCTATATTTGAGATTCTTCAACAGGCAAAATTAAAATTTGCAAAACAATCTGTTTCAGAAACCATTCAATTTGTAAAAAAAGAATTTGAAAAACATCCCGAATTTGAATTAGAATATTTTGAAATCGCAGATGAAACAACACTTTTATCAACTGAAGTTAAAGAACCTAACAAAAAATACCGCGGTTTCATTGCTGTTTTCATTGAGAAAATTAGATTAATTGATAATATTTCACTAAATTAATTACCTTTGCATCATGCAAATTCAAGTAGTAAAATCAAAAATTCATAGAGTAACGGTAACCGGTGCCGATTTGAATTATATAGGAAGCATCACTATTGACGAAGCACTAATGGAAGCTTCAAATATTATTGAAGGCGAAAAAGTTCAAATCGTCAACCTTAATAATGGTGAACGATTAGAAACGTATGCTATAAAAGGCCCAAGAAATACAGGTGAAATCACTTTAAACGGTCCGGCGGCAAGAAAAGTGCACCGTGGCGATATTGTGATCATCATTTCGTATGGAATTATGGACTTTGAAGAAGCAAAAAAATTCAAACCTACTTTAGTTTTTCCAAACGAAAAAGACAATTCCTTAACTTAATTTGAAAGCGACTATTCGTAAATTTTTTAGCTTACTAATACCCTTATTAATTGGTATTGGAATTATTTATTATCAATTTACAACGCTTACTCCATCTGAACTTGATAAAATTAAAATTAGCTTTTTAAAAGCCGATTATTTTTATATCTTATTGTCGCTCATTGTTGCTCTTTTTGGTTATTGGTCTAGAGCCTACCGCTGGAAATTTGCCTTACAGCATCTAGGATATCAAACCAAATTTCGTAATGATTTCATGACGGTTTGCGTTTCTTATTTAGTCAATTTGACCATTCCTCGTTCGGGTGAAATATCTAGAGCCGCACTACTAAAAAAATATGAAAAAGTGCCTTTTGACAAAGCTTTTGGAACTATTGTTGCCGAAAGAGTTGTTGACATGATCATTTTTTTACTTTTTGTCATTGTGGGTTTTGTATCACAATTTGACACCATTTATACTTTTTTACTTGAAAAAAACCTACAATTTGAAACCCTATTATGGATTTCGTTAGGTGGTTTTTTACTTTTTTTTCTTTTTATAGTAGTTTGGATTTATGCCGAATGGAAGATCATTTTAAAACTTAAACAAAAATTATCGGGTTTAATTGAAGGCATGCAAAGTATCTTAAAAATGAAAGACAAATGGAGTTATTTATTCCATTCTTTTTTTATTTGGTTTTCCTATCTCGTTATGTTTTATGTGACGATTTTTGCCTTACCAGAGACTGAAAACATTACGTTTGACGTTGTAATTATGGGATTTATTTTTGGAACCCTTGCAGTCGGATTTACAAATGGCGGACTTGGAGCCTACCCTTTAGCAATTGCAATGATTTTTTCTTTATATGGTATTTCAAATGATATTGGGGTGGCTTTTGGTTGGTTAATTTGGACTTCTCAAACATTGCTAACAATATTTCTTGGCTTATTATCTTATTTACTGCTTCCTATTTTAAATAAGAAATAAATTAGTAAATTGCTCATTCATTTAACCTAATAATTTCCCATGAAAATCAAACTGATTGTATGTTTTATTTTGCTTGCTAATACATTTTTTGGCCAACGAATTACTGAGTCTATTGAAACGAAAAAAATTGGAACCAGAGCGTTTACAGTTGTTACTCCGCCTTCTTATGAATCAAGTCCAGAAAAAAAATATCCAACCTTAGTTTTATTACACGGTGAATATTTACTAGATCCGTTTGAAGGGATTTTAAAATATGGAAATTATTGGGATGATTTACCCGAAATGATCATCATTGCAATTCACCAAAATAATGGAGATACTCGATTTAAAGATAGCGAATTTGACGATGCGGGATTTCCATCGGGTTCAGGTGCTCAATTTTTTGAATTTATCGGACAAGAATTATTTCCTTTCCTTGAATCAAAATATAGAACATTGCCTTTTAGAGTAATTGCAGGGCACGATACTACTGCTGGTTTTTTAAATTTTTATCTTTACAAAGACAACCCTATTTTTAATGGGTATATTTCGCTTGCTCCCGAAATGGCTCCCGAAATGGAAAGCAGAGTTGCTGATCGTCTTTCAAAATTAACAAAACCTGTTTTTTATTATCAGGCCACTGGAGAAAATGATTTAGTCGAAATTAACGAAAAAGCAACCGAATTAGACACGAATATTAAGGCAATTCCAAATCAAAAATTCGGTTATTTAAACGACACTTTTAAAGGGGCTTCGCATTACTCATTAGTTATTAAAGCAATTCCGAATGCACTTTATTTTATTTTTGATGGATTTCAACCTATTTCGATGTTGGAGTTTCAAAACAAAATTTTAAAATTAGATTCGGGATATACCGATTATCTCATAAAAAAATATACCGATTTAAACACAAAATTAGGGTTACAAATTAAACCTAGATTGTCTGATTTTAAAGCAATTGAAGCAGCCATAATGAAAAATAAAGCTTATCCTGAATTTCAAACTTTAGCTGCTTATGCCAATAAACATTATCCTAAAACAATTCTAGGAACCTATCACCAGGCAATGTATTATGAAAAAACTGGGAACTTTAAAAAAGCATTAAAAGAATACCAAAAAGCTTTTACGCAAGAAGAAATTAGAGAATTAACCAAAGAATTTATGTTGAATAAAGCAGAGGCTTTAAAAGGCAAAGAAGACAATCCAACAGAAGAAGCGCCTACCGAAACGCCTTCTGAAAAACAAGAATAAAAGTCATGAGCAAAGTAAAAACCGCTTTTTTCTGCCAAAATTGTGGCACCCAATATTCAAAATGGCAAGGACAATGTAATGCTTGTAAAGAATGGAATACCATTGTAGAAGAATTGGTTCAAAAAGAAGAAAAAGTAGCTTGGAAAACCACTTCTGCTTCTTCAAAAGCGGCTACGAAACCATTATTGATTAAGGAAATTGACACCGCACAAGAAATCCGAATGAACACCACAGATAACGAACTGAATCGGGTTTTAGGTGGCGGATTAGTGCCTGGTTCTTTAACGTTGTTAGGTGGCGAACCAGGCATTGGAAAAAGTACGTTGCTGTTGCAAATTGCATTAAAATTACCTTACAAAACGCTTTATGTTTCGGGTGAAGAAAGCCAAAAGCAAATAAAAATGCGTGCCGAACGTATTACCTCAACAGGCGATAATTGCTACATTTTAACCGAAACCAAAACCCAAAATATCTTTCGTCAAATTTTAGAAATTGAACCCGATATTGTCATTATCGATTCGATTCAAACGTTGCATACCGATTACATTGAGTCGTCTGCCGGAAGTATTTCTCAAATTAGAGAATGTACGGCGGAGTTGATTAAATATGCCAAAGAATCCAATGTTCCTGTCTTATTAATTGGACACATTACCAAAGATGGAACCATCGCCGGACCGAAGATTTTGGAACACATGGTGGATACTGTTTTACAATTTGAAGGCGATCGAAATCACGTGTATCGTATTTTACGTTCGTTAAAAAACCGTTTTGGTTCTACTGCCGAATTAGGCATTTACGAAATGCAAGGTTCAGGTTTGCGCGAAGTGGATAACCCCTCTGAAATTTTGATTTCGCACAAAGACGAACAACTTTCAGGAACGGCAATTGCGACTACTTTAGAAGGCATGCGCCCGTTGATGATAGAAATTCAGGCGTTAGTTAGCACGGCGGTTTATGGAACACCGCAACGCAGCACCACAGGTTACAATGCCAAACGCTTGAACATGATTTTAGCGGTGTTAGAAAAACGTGCAGGATTTCGATTAGGCACCAAAGACGTGTTTCTAAACGTTACCGGAGGAATCTCAGTAGAAGACACCGCAATTGATTTAGCCGTTGTTGCTGCTATTTTATCATCCAACGAAGACATTGCCATTGCCGAAGGTTTTTGTTTTGCTGGAGAAGTAGGCCTTTCTGGAGAAATTAGACCCGTTAACCGCATTGAACAACGCATTCAAGAAGCCGAAAAATTAGGATTTACCACGATTTTTGTTTCCAAACACAATAAAATTTCGTTGAAAAACACCGGAATCAAAGTTGTTTTAGTAGCAAAAATTGAAGATGTGGTGAGTGAGTTGTTTGGGTAAGTATTATAACGCTGCTATCGTTGTGGGAAGATATCCGAGCGGTTGGGGTTTTTAAAAAACAATCTTAATAGAATAACAACTCATTCTTTTCAAAATCAATTTGCATTTTTCGGCCCATTTTTTTTAATGCGCCTATTCCCAACAAGTTATGAGTATCAAGATTTTCATTAACGCAACAAACAACATTTTTCGCAATATATTTTCCTATTTTAATTTCTTTTAAATTAAACCTAACTTTAAAATTTACATTCCCATTTGCATCTGTATATGAACCACCTTCAAGTATATCATTTTCATCTATTGTTTTTGTCTTTATAAGTGTAAGTACGATTTCTTTTGTAAGTAAAATATCTGCTGCTCCTGTATCTAAAATCATGTCAATTTTCAAAACATTATTAATTTCAACATTAATTTTAAATACACTTTTATTTATTTCTTCTAATTTTACAACGTTTGTATTATCATCTGAAGGACCTGAAATATAGTTATCATTTAACCAAGTACCTTTCAAAGTTCCTCCTTTCAAAAAATAGATGATACCATCTCCATGTCTTTCACTGTTTTTAAAATTCCCTTCATATTTGTCACCATTATTAAAAACATAAACACCTTTGCCATTAAGGTTATTATTAGTAAATAAACCTTCATAATAACTTCCGTCAGGAATGGTTATTTTGCCAAGACCATTCAACATGCCGTCTTTAAAGATGCCTTCATAAATAGTATTGTTTGTAAAATTTATTCTCCCTTTTCCATTTAATTTATCGTTGTTAAAAACACCCCTGACTTCAGAATCTTTTGTTTTATATAAACCGTATCCACTTTTAAGATCATTTATCATTTCGCCTTCATAGTAATTTCCGCTAGTATAAAAAATTTTACATTTCCCATTTAATTTTCCATTTTTCCAATTCCCTTCTGCACGTGAATTATCTTCAAACACATATGTACCATTTCCATTTTCACAATCTCCAGAAATACATTGAGCATTTAATCCAAAGTTGACAAAAACAAAAAAAAGGACGATTTTTTTCATTTATATAAAAATTATTGTTTTAATTTATTTGAATGCTATTAATTATTTCTTTTGCAATTTTTATATCTATATCAAAACAAAATAAGGAAAATTCATATAATTTTCTCTTGTAGCTATCTTGAATAAGGCCAAAAATTACTGTAGATTTATCCTCTGGACTATAACCAATACGAAATTCATAATTTATTTCATCAGATAATTTTCCTTTACTGAAACTTTTGACTTCTCTATAACCATATTCACTAATAATGTCATAAAATTCATTTGAAAAATCTGTTAGATACTCATAGCTACTTCCTTTGTGAACAGATAATTCTGCTTCAAAATCTTCAGATGCTAATGTTTCATATATTAATAAGCCATCTTTTTTAAAGTTATCATAGTATATTTTACCAGGTAGTGATACTGAAAATTCTTCGTGTGAATTGTATACATATCTGTTTTGTGCTTTTAATTGAAAGCTAAAAAAAAATAAAAGCAATATTTTTATAAAAATAAATTTCATTGATTTTAAAAACATTTTATAATTAAATTAAATTGAAAAAATAATTTATTTAGCAGAATTGTATAATTCTGACAATACAAATTTTACATTTTTTTTGAATTCCAACTTTCTGTCAAATGAATTAGCCATAATTAAACTCTCTTCAGAGACAATAGTAGCAACTAATTGATCCTTCTTATATACTTTAAAGTTATAACCTCTATAGTCAGAAAGCTCTATTTTCCAATCTGCTGTATAATAAATTTTATCACTTTGTTCTTCAATTTGAGCATTATTTAATCCCGCTTCAAATATTGCTTCATTCCATAGTGTAATATGATTTTGAGCGTAAACGTAGGGGTTATTACGTTCAGTTACATAAAACGAATCACCTGAACCATCAAAACCTCGGTTAGTTATGATTAATTTATGCTCCTTTTTTAATTTTTTATATTCTTTTTCTGAAAAAAATGAAGAAAAAGGATTTTCTTGAATAATTGAGAAGCTATAAATAGAAAAAATTATTAATAAGAAAACATTCTTGATAGATTTTATTTTATTCATATTTAAAATATATTAATTAAGCGTTTTAAAATTATTCATTTGATAGTATTCGTTAAGTAATACAAATATAAGTATTTTTTAATTTTATTTTTTGTAACTCGTGTATTTTTTGTAAATCCGATAACGCAAAATACATTACGTGCCAGCAATATAATAAAAAATTTAAATCCCCTCCAACAACTCCAACGCCTTATTTACACTTTTCACGTTATCAAAAGTCAGTAATAAACGTAAGCCGTTTTTGGTTTCTTTTTCTTTCATCTTACACACGGAACCGTTGCGTTGGGCAAATTGTAGCACGTTCATAAAACGGTTACTTTGGTAGAAATTACTTTGTTGGTCACCAATAAAATACCCAATCATTTTTCCTTGTTTCATTAGTAAACGTTCAATACCCATAGTAGTAGCTTTCCATTTAATACGCACACTATTGAGTAACGCAATGGCAGGTTTAGGCAACGCTCCAAAGCGGTCAATTAGTTTTTGTTCAAATTGTTGCAAGGTGGCTTCATCTTTAATTTGGCTCAACTCGTTGTATAAATTCAAACGCTCAGTAATGTTGTTGATGTATTCATCTGGGAACAGCAATTCAAAATCGGTATCAATTTGAATGTCTTTGACAAATTCTTTGGTTTCAATGTCGTTTTCTTCTTGGTACAAGTCTTTGAATTCATTTTCTTTCAACTCGTCAATAGCTTCGTTCATGATTTTTTGGTAGGTATCAAAACCAATTTCATTGATGAAACCACTTTGTTCGCCTCCTAATAAATCGCCCGCACCACGAATTTCCAAATCTTTCATCGCAATATTGAAACCGCTTCCTAGTTCACTAAATTGTTCTAATGCGTTGATGCGTTTTTGGGCTTCACCTGTCATCATCGAATAGGGCGGCGTAATGAAATAACAAAACGCTTTTTTATTACTTCTACCCACACGACCTCGCATTTGGTGCAAATCAGACAATCCGAAATTATTGGCATTATTGATGAAAATGGTGTTCGCATTGGGCACATCTAAACCACTTTCGATAATGGTGGTCGCCACCAAAACGTCAAATTCGCCTTCCATAAACGCCAACATCAATTCTTCGAGTTTTTTTCCCTCCATTTGACCGTGACCGATGCCCACTTTTGCTCCTGGAACCAAACGCTGAATCATTCCGGCTACTTCTTTGATGTTTTCAATACGGTTATTAACGAAAAACACTTGACCACCCCGCTGAATTTCATAGGAAATCGCATCCCGAATGGCTTCCTCGTTAAATCGAATCACGTGCGTTTCAATGGGATAACGATTTGGCGGAGGCGTTGTAATCACCGATAAATCACGCGCTGCCATTAATGAAAACTGCAACGTCCTCGGAATCGGAGTGGCAGTCAACGTCAAGGTATCTACATTCGTAGCAATAGTTTTTAATTTGTCTTTTACGTTTACGCCAAATTTTTGTTCTTCGTCGATAATCAACAAGCCTAAATCTTTAAAAACCACATTTTTATTCACCAATTGATGGGTTCCAATCAAAATATCGACTTTCCCTTCTTGTAATTTTTGAAGCGTATCGGCTTTTTGTTTCGCTGTTCTAAATCGGTTCAAATAACTCACGGTAACCGGCATATCTTTCAAACGTTCTGAAAACGTTCTAAAATGTTGATAGGCTAAAATCGTGGTTGGTACTAAAATAGCAACTTGTTTTCCGTTATCTACCGCTTTAAAAGCCGCACGAATGGCTACTTCTGTCTTTCCGAAACCAACATCGCCACAAACCAATCGGTCCATTGGACGCTCGTTTTCCATATCAGCTTTTACATCGGCAGTTGCGGTAATTTGGTCGGGCGTATCTTCGTAAATGAACGAACTTTCCAATTCTTTTTGCAAATAACTATCGGGTGCAAACTGAAAACCTTTGTCTAATCTTCGCTTCGCATACAACTGAATTAGGTTGAACGCAATATGTTTTACCCGTGCTTTTGTTTTTTGTTTTAGGGTTTTCCAAGCAGTGCTTCCTAATTTATAAATCTTTGGTGGCACGCCGTCTTTCCCGTTGTATTTTGAGATTTTATGCAGCGAATGAATGCTCACATACACAATATCGTTATCGGCATAGACCAATTTTATGGCTTCTTGCGTTTTGCCTTCGACCTGAATTTTTTGTAAACCCCCAAATTTTCCAATTCCGTGATCAATGTGCGTAACATAATCGCCCACCGACAATGAAGTCAGTTCTTTTAACGTAATGGTTTGCTTTTTGGAATAACCATTCTTGATGGAAAACTTATGGTAACGTTCAAAAATCTGATGGTCGGTATAACAGGCGATTTGATTTTCTTCATCGATAAAACCTTCAAACAAAGGCAACACCATGGTTTTGTATTGCTTGCGAATACTTTCGGAATTTGCTTCGTCAATATCTTCAAAAATATCATGAAAACGACTCGCCTGGTTTTCATTGGAACAGCATAAATAATTTTTATACCCGTTGAAATGATTCTCACCCAAATTATTCAACAACAAATCAAATTGTTTGTTGAAAGAAGGTTGTGGCTGCAAATGAAATTCGATTTTTTTATCGGTTTTAAAAACAGCATTGGCATGCAATTCAATTACTGAAAAATCGAGCGCGCGTTTTAAAAACTGTTTTTGATTTAAAAATAAATCTTCGGGTGGCGCGTGCTGAATATCCTTGGATAATTTTTCGAATGCTTCATTGGCCTTGTCGAATAATTTATCCAATTGTTGTCCTAATAATTCGGTATTCTGAATCACTAAAACCGTTTTTTCGTTGATATAATCCAAAAAACTTTCGCGGTTTTCTTGCAACAATTTATTTTCAACATTTGGAATGATTGAAATCTTCTTTAATTTTTCAATCGACAATTGGGTTTCCACGTCAAAACTTCGGATGCTGTCGATTTCGTTACCAAAAAATTCAATTCGGTACGGATTATCATTGGAAAACGAAAACACATCGATGATTCCACCACGAACGGAAAATTCGCCCGGTTCAGTTACAAAATCAACCCGTATAAAATTGTATTCAAATAATGTTTCGTTAATAAAATCGATAGAAAGTTTATCTTCCACCGATAATTTCAGGGTGTTTTTCTCTAGTTCTTTTCGGGTAACTACTTTCTCGAAAATGGCTTCGGCATAGGAAACAATTATTGCTGGTTTTTTTCGAGAATTGATTCGGTTCAACACCTCAGCACGCAACAAAACGTTGGCGTTATCTGTTTCTTCAATTTGATATGGTCTTCTGTATGAACTTGGGTAAAAAAGTACGTCTTCTGCGTTAAGCAATTGCTCTAAATCGTTTAAATAATACGCCGCCTCTTCTTTATTATTGAATAAAATCAGGAACGGAAGTTCAGCCTTTTTAAACAACGAATGCATCACAAAAGACAATGAAGAGCCAACCAAACCCGTCATTTGAGACTTTTGGCGTGCTGCGAATGTGCTTTCTAAAACGGCAATCTTGGGTGACTTATCGTAAATAGATATTATGTCGGACTTACTCAAAATGAATTATTTATTTTTATCTGAAAGTTCCATTTTTTGCTTCATTAAATCGGGGCGTGCATTGCGAGTTGTGTCTAAAGCTTTTAGCATTACATCTTCGCCAATTTCTTTTGGAATGGCTTTTTTAATGATGATTTCGTCCCATTGGCTATATAAGCCTTTTATTTCTTCATTTATTTCTGGAATAAGTCTGGCTACTTTTTGTTCTGGAATAATATTCAAATATAAATACATTTCTAACGATTTTATTTTGGTGTTTAAAGTAGTAATGCGACTCAATATTTGAGGCTTATTGTATTCTAATGGAATGGTTTGTGTCAGTGCATCTGCTTTTGAAGCAATGTTTTTCGTTTTTAATTGAAATGCTGATAAAGTCGATTTTGGTTTTTGTAATAATTCTATTTCAAACTGTCTCCACGCATTCCATGTGTTCAAAGTAGTTGTTAGTTCTGGTCTTGCATTAGGCACATTAAATTGCCACATTTTTGAAATATTCTTAAAAACGGCATCATTTTTTTGGGCAATTTTTTGGGCGTCTAATTGTTGTTGCGCATCATTTTGACACGAACTCACTGCAAATACAAAAAGAATAAATGGTATTATAAAACGAATCATGATAGAATTTTAAAAAACAAAGGTACAAATGTTTATAAAAACAAAAGTATAAAGTGCCTTTATCTTAACACCGATTTGATAAACAATGAAATATTTTTTAAGCATTTTTGCTAATGGTTTAAATTTAAGAAGTATAAATTCAAAGTATTGATTTATTGAAAATAGTATGAAAAAACCCGTTTTCATTGCTACGAAAACGTTATATTTGTTTCCTATTTTTTATGCTATCAAATGGATACAAAAATTTTAATTATTGGGGCTTGTGGCCAAATAGGCACTGAACTTACTGCAAAATTAAGAGCAACTTACGGTGTAAACAACGTGGTTGCTTCTGATATTCGAAAACTGAATAACGATGTAGTAAATAATGGTATTTTTGAAGTTATAAACGCTTTAGACTACAATCAAATAGAACATTTAATTGAGCAATATCAAATTACCGATGTGTATTTGATGGCAGCTTTACTTTCGGCAACAGCAGAGAAAAATCCGGCATTTGCTTGGGATTTGAATATGAATTCATTGTTTCATGTTTTAAATTTAGCCAAAGCAGGAAAAATTAAGAAGATTTTTTGGCCTTCTAGTATAGCGGTTTTTGGACCTACAACACCAAGACATAATACGCCACAATATACCATTATGGAACCTTCAACCGTATATGGTATTTCAAAACAAACAGGAGAACGATGGTGTGAATATTATAACAAGCAATATGGAGTTGATGTTAGAAGTATTCGCTATCCAGGGTTAATTAGTTGGAGCACCGAAGCCGGTGGAGGAACTACCGATTACGCAGTAGACATTTATCATAAAGCCATTACTGAAGGAAAATTTACTAGTTTTTTAACGGAAAATACAGAATTACCGATGATGTATATGGATGATGCGATTAAAGCGACTATTCAAATTATGCAAACACCAATTGAGCAAATTAAAATACGTTCTTCGTATAATTTAGCTGCAATGAGTTTTACGCCGAAGCAAATTGGCGAAGAAATTCAAAAACAATATCCTAATTTTGAATTGAGTTACAAATCTGACTTCCGTCAAAAAATTGCGGATAGCTGGCCTGCAAGCATTGATGATGCTTCTGCAAGACAAGATTGGGGCTGGAAAAATGATTTTGACATACAAAACATGACAATTGATATGTTTCAAAATTTAAACGAACACATTTACAAAAAATAATTATTTTTTATAAGTACGTAATAAAGCGTCTTCAATAGGCGCTTTTATTTTTACTACTTCATCGGTAATATCGTTAGGAATTGTCATCGAAAGCACATAATGTTTTATTTTCCATTGTCCGTTTTCTTGCACCAAAACTCCTGAACCGTGACATAATTTCATTTGCGTACTTAACAATTCATCAAACCAAACTAAATTACCATCCTTGCTAAAATAAATATTGCGCTCTATGGCTTTAAAATTCCATGCTTTCCCTTTGTCAAAATAGGGTTTTGCAAACGCTTGAAATTGTTTTTTGTTCCAATTTTCAGTAGCATCTGTGCCAATATAAATTGATTCATCAGCCATTGCGCTAAAATAAGCATCAAAATTAACTTCAGCGGCTGCTTTATGCCATTGATCTAAAAAATAGGTGATTTCTTTCTTTTGAGATTCACTATTTTGAGCCGACAAAAAACCAGAAAAGAGCACAATAATAAATGATATTTTTTTCATATTTAAATTATTAGTTTATCCAAAAATACAAAAAAAATACAAACCCGTTTTATTTAGACTACCTTGCAAGAACTCGTCCTATCGAGAAACAAAAAAATGGAAGATTCTTTTGAAGCTTTAATTGCGAGTTATATAGCTACAAAAGTAGGTATGGTTGAAAATTTTATCGGAACATCATTGAGCAAACACTTAACCGATACTATTTTGGCACTTCATCAAAAAGAATTGTTAATTCCTGCAGGCGTTGGCAACATTCAAAAACTGCAGCACAATCAGTTAATCAGAAAAGATGTTATTTATTGGTTAGACCGAAAAAATAATAATATTTATGAGAATGAATTTCTAACCCAAATTGAAGCTTTTATTTGTTATTTAAATGAAAGTTGTTTTGCCGGAATTACGAGTTATGAATTTCATTATTCGTTATATGAAAAAGGCGCTTTTTATCGCAAACATTTAGATCAGTTTCAAGATAATTCGAGTCGGCAATTTTCATTAATTAGTTATTTGAATTTGGATTGGAAAATAGAAGATGGAGGAGAATTATGCATTTACCAAGAAGAAAATATTCAAAAAATTAGTCCTACAAACGGCAAGACCATTTTTTTTAAAAGTAACGAACTCTTGCATGAAGTTTTAGTAACTCAAAAACAGCGATTAAGCATCACCGGATGGTTAAAACGATAAAAAAATACTATTTTATTTAGAATTGTTTTAAATAAGCTATTTTAAGGAAATAAATAACAAACGTTTATCTTTTGATTTTTGAGAATTAAATAATGCAATGTATATTTGTGCCTATTTTATTAACCTTAATTTTAAAAGCGATGCAATCGACACAATTTGATTATTTTCCAATCCTGATGCAACTAGGTTTAGCGGTTGGTTTTGTGGTAGGAACCATAATATTTTCAAATTATCTAGGTCCAAAAAGAAGTTCTGAGAGCAAAGATAAAAACTTTGAATGTGGTATCGAGTCTGTTGGAAATGCACGTATTCCATTTTCTGTAAAATATTTTTTAGTAGCCATTCTTTTCGTCTTATTTGATGTAGAGGTAATTTTCTTGTACCCTTGGGCAGTTAATTTCAAAGAATTAGGCATGGACGGGATGATTAAAATGGTTATTTTCATGTTGTTGCTGTTAGTTGGCTTTTTCTATATCATCAAAAAGAAGGCGCTAGAGTGGGAATAAATTAACAATTGTTATGAGTACAAAAACAAATATGGTTGCTCCGCCAGAAGGAGTTGTTGGAGAAGGGTTTTTTGCTACGAAACTAAATGATGTTGTTGGTTTAGCAAGAGCAAATTCATTATGGCCTTTGCCTTTTGCCACTTCGTGTTGTGGTATTGAATTTATGGCTACGATGGCTTCACATTATGATTTAGCCCGATTTGGATCAGAACGTGTGAGTTTTTCTCCACGTCAAGCAGATATGTTGATGGTTATGGGAACTATTTCAAAAAAAATGGCGCCTATTTTACGTCAAGTTTACGAACAAATGTCAGAACCTCGATGGGTAATTGCTGTTGGAGCATGTGCTTCATCAGGAGGTGTTTTTGACACATACTCTGTGCTTCAAGGAATTGATAAAGTAATTCCAGTAGATGTTTATGTGCCCGGTTGTCCTCCAAGACCTGAACAAATTGTGGATGGCGTTATGCGATTACAAGAATTAGTAAAAACCGAATCGACAAGACGAAGAAACTCTCCAGAATATATAGAATTATTAGCTTCTTACAACCTATAAAAATGGCTATAGAAACGGCAATTATACAGGAAAAAATAGAACAAAAATTTGCAAACAAGGTGTCAAACTTTGGTATGCAAAAAGATGTTTTTTCTTTTGAAGTCACTTCAGATTCAATTCGCGAAGTGATTCTTTTTCTTAAAGAAGAAGAAGACACCAATTTTCACTTTTTAACCGATTTATGCGGTGTTCATTATCCAGACAATATGATTGACCAACAATTTTGTGTGGTGTATCATTTACACAATTGGATAGAAAATACTAGAATTAGAATAAAAACCTATTTGAACGGAGCGCAACCAGAAATAGCCTCAATTTCAGATATCTTTTTATCTTCTAATTGGATGGAACGTGAAACGTATGATTTTTACGGAATAAATTTCATGGGGCACCCTCAATTGAAAAGAATTCTAAATATGGATGAAATGGTCTCTTTTCCAATGCGAAAAGAATTTCCAATGGAAGATAACGGAAGAACCGATAAAGACGATCGATTCTTTGGAAGAACAGCAAATTGCTAAATAACTATTTATAATTTTTCACATTTATAAAATGTCAGAACTATTATTACCACCTGAGCATCGATATGCTAAAATAATTAATGAAAAACGCAATGATGACGGCAGTGAGTATTCAATACTTAACTTAGGTCCAACGCATCCTGCAACCCACGGAATTTTTCAAAACATTCTATTAATGGATGGCGAACGAATTGTGGAAGCAGAGCCAACCATTGGTTATATTCACCGCGCGTTTGAAAAAATTGCAGAAAATCGCCCTTTTTACCAAATTACGCCTTTAACAGACCGAATGAATTATTGTTCGTCACCTATTAATAATATGGGATGGTGGATGACGGTTGAAAAATTATTGGATATTGAGGTGCCAAAAAGAGCCCAATATTTGAGAGTAATTGTAATGGAATTAGCTCGAATTGCCGATCATATTATTTGTAATTCTATTCTGGGTGTCGATACCGGTGCTTATACTGGATTCTTATATGTGTTCCAATTTAGAGAAAAAATATACGAAATCTACGAAGAAATTTGTGGTGCTCGATTAACGACCAACATGGGAAGAATTGGTGGTTTTGAAAGAGAATGGTCTGACGAAGCTTTTAGAAAATTAGACGTATTTCTAGAAGAATTCCCAGTGGCTTGGAAAGAATTTGAAAACTTATTTGAACGGAATCGTATTTTTATTGACCGTACAGTTAATGTGGGACCTATTTCTGCAGAAAGTGCAATGGCCTATGGATTTACGGGTCCAAACCTTCGTGCTGCTGGAGTAGATTATGATGTAAGAGTAGCACAACCGTATTCTTCTTATGAAGATTTTGAATTTATTGTACCTGTAGGAAAATCAGGTGATACTTATGACCGTTTCTGTGTGCGTAATGCAGAAGTTTGGGAAAGTTTGAGCATCATTCGTCAAGCGTTAGCTAAACTACCAGAAGGCCCTTATCATGCCGATGTTCCTGAATATTATTTGCCTCCAAAAGAAGATGTTTATACTACTATGGAAAGCTTAATTTATCACTTTAAAATTGTGATGGGTGAAGTGCCAATTCCAGTGGCAGAAATATATCATCCGGTTGAAGGAGGAAACGGAGAATTAGGATTCTATTTAGTAACCGATGGTAGTAGAACGCCCTATCGTTTACATTTTAGAAGACCTTGCTTCATTTATTATCAAGCTTATCCAGAAATGATTAAAGGATCATTATTATCGGATGCCATTGTAATACTATCAAGTTTAAATGTAATTGCAGGAGAATTAGACGCATAAATTATGGAAAGAACGCAATACAAACAAGAAATAAATATGACCGAAGCATTGATGAATCGTATCAATGAATTAATCAGTCATTATCCAGAAGATAAAAGAAAATCGGCTTTACTTCCTGTACTTCATGAAGTGCAAGATGCACACGATAACTGGTTAAGTTTTGAACTTCAAGACAAAGTTGCCGAAATTTTACACATTAAACCCGTTGAAGTATATGAAGTAGTTTCTTTTTATACGATGTTCAATCAAAAACCTATTGCAAAATACATGTTCGAATTTTGCCGAACAGCTTGTTGTGCAACAAGAGGTGTGGAAGATTTAATGGAATATGCGTGTGAAAAAATTGGCGCTAACTTAGGTGATATTTCTTCAGACGGAATGTTTCAAGTAGTTGGTGTAGAATGTTTAGGAGCTTGTGGCTATGCGCCAATGCTTCAATTAGGTGATTTTTACCACGAAAAACTTACTGAAGAAACGTTTGACCAATTGATAGAAGATTGTAAATCTGGAAAAATAACATTACACGATAAATAGTGCCATGGGAAAAAAAATATTATTAGAAAAAATAAATATTCCAGGTATCAAAACCTATGAAGTTTACCGTCAAAATGGCGGCTATGCTTCAGTGGAAAAAGCGTTAAAAACAATGACTCCTGATGAAGTAACCGAAGAAGTAAAAACTTCGGGTATGCGAGGACGTGGTGGTGCAGGATTCCCTATGGGAATGAAATGGAGTTTTATCGATAAAAAATCGGGAAAACCGCGCCATTTAGTTTGTAATGCCGACGAATCTGAACCGGGTACTTTTAAAGATCGCTATTTAATGGAGCACATTCCTCACCTATTAATAGAAGGAATGATTACCTCTAGTTTTGCGTTGGGAGCCAACTTATCTTACATCTATATTCGTGGAGAATATATGTGGGTATACAAAATATTAGAGAGAGCCATCAACGAAGCCAAAGCAGCAGGGTGGTTAGGAAAAAATATTATGGGATCGGGTTTCGATTTAGATTTATATGTTCATGTTGGTGCAGGAGCTTACATCTGTGGAGAAGAAACAGCCCTTATCGAATCGCTTGAAGGTAAAAGAGGAAATCCTCGTATTAAACCACCTTTTCCAGCGATTAGCGGTTTATGGCAAAATCCTACCGTAGTAAATAATGTAGAGTCTATTGCCGCTGTGCCCTGGATTGTAATGAATTCGGGAGCAGAATATGCTAAAATAGGGATAGAACGTTCAACTGGAACTAAGTTGATTTCGGCTTCTGGACACATCAAAAACCCAGGCGTGTACGAAATTGAATTAGGGGTTTCTGTTGAAGAATTCATTAATTCGGATGAATACTGTGGCGGAATGATAGACGATCGACCATTGAAAGCATTAGTTCCTGGAGGATCATCTGTGCCAATTTTACCCGCGCATTTGATATACAAAACAGCCGCTGGAAATGATCGTTTAATGACTTATGAATCGTTATCGGATGGTGGTTTTGCCACAGGATCAATGTTAGGTTCGGGCGGATTCATTGTTTATAACGATACCACTTGTATTGTTAGAAACACTTGGAATTTCTCTCGTTTTTATCATCATGAATCGTGTGGTCAATGTACGCCATGTCGTGAAGGAACGGGTTGGTTAGAAAAAGTATTACACCGCATTGAAAACGGTCACGGACGTGAAGAAGATATTGAATTATTATGGAGTATTCAATCTAAAATTGAAGGAAACACCATCTGCCCATTAGGAGATGCTGCTTCTTGGCCAGTAGCAGCGGCTATTCGTCATTTTAGAGAAGAATTTGAATACCACGTAAGATTCCCAGAAAAAGTTAAAAACAGAAACCATTTTGTTGCAGAGCCTTTTGAAAAGGTAAAACATTTGGTAACAAAATAAGAATAAGTCAATAGTAAAATATATTTATTTTTCGATAGAAAGACAAAAAAAATGAAAGTAACAATAGACGGTCAAAGTGTAGAAGTAGCAAAAGGAACAACCATCCTGCAAGCTGCTCGTATGATTGGAGGAGAAAGTGTTCCGCCAGCCATGTGTTATTATTCAAAACTAAAAGGAAGTGGCGGTAAATGTCGTTGTTGTTTAGTAGAAGTTTCAAAAGGTAGCGAAGCCGATCCAAGACCAATGCCTAAACTTGTAGCCTCTTGTGTTACAGGTTGTATGGATGGAATGGAAGTGAATAGCAAAAACTCAGATAGAGTTACAGAAGCTAGAAAATCGGTTACCGAATTTTTATTAATCAATCACCCGTTAGATTGCCCTGTTTGTGATCAAGCAGGAGAATGTGATTTACAAAATTTAAGCTTTGAGCACGGAAAATCGCAAACCCGTTTCATCGAAGAAAAAAGAACCTTTGAGCCCGAAGATATTGGTCCGAATATTCAATTACACATGAACCGTTGTATTTTATGCCAACGTTGTGTGCAAGTAGCTGATCAATTGACCGATGATCGTGTTCATGGTGTTATGGATCGTGGTGATCATGCTAATATTTCAACCTGCATTTCAAAAGCTATCGACAATGAGTTTTCAGGAAACATGATTGATGTATGTCCTGTAGGAGCCTTGACGGATAAAACCTTCCGATTCAAATCGAGAGTTTGGTTCAACAAGCCTTATGATGCGCATAGAGAATGTACAACTTGCTGTGGTAAAACTACTGTTTGGATGTTTGGTAACGAAATTCAAAGAGTAACGGGTCGCAAAGACGAATATCATGAAGTAGAAGAATTCATCTGCAATAGCTGTCGTTTTGATCATAAAAATTTAGAAGATTGGGTTATTGAAGGCCCGAGAAAATTTGAAAAAGACTCGGTAATCAATCAAAACAACTACACCCGTGAAATGGAAAACGTGGTGATAGAAACCGAAGAACATATTTTAAAAGGTAGAACAATTGATCGTAAAAAAATCAGTATGCCTGACATCGATTACAATGAAAAAATTGACGGTAATTTAATTAATGATAAAAAATAATGGATAGTGCTTTTATCATAGAAAAAAGTGTTGTTATTGTAACTGTTTTTGCAATTACGATGATTATGGCGATGTATTCAACCTATGCAGAACGAAAAGTAGCGGCATTTTTACAGGATCGAATTGGTCCTAATCGTGCTGGAAAGTTTGGTTTATTACAACCGCTTGCCGACGGATTAAAATTGTTTACAAAGGAAGAATTTATTCCTAACACCCCTAACCGATTTTTATTTATCGTAGGCCCTGCGATTGCGATGAGTACGGCGTTAATGACCAGCGCAGTAATTCCTTGGGGTGATCGTTTGCATATTTTTGGTAGGGATGTTATTTTACAAGCAACTGATATTGACGTTTCATTACTCTATATTTTTGGAGTTGTTTCTGTTGGTGTTTACGGCATAATGATTGGAGGATGGGCTTCAAATAATAAGTTTTCGTTGATGGGAGCCGTTCGTGCTGCCTCTCAAATGGTTTCTTACGAAATTGCCATGGGATTATCGATGATTGCCTTATTAATGATGACCGGAACCTTAAGTTTAAAAGAAATTTCGGTGCAACAAAGCGGAATGGATTGGAATGTATTTTACCAACCGGTTTCATTTTTAATTTTCTTAATTTGTGCTTTCGCCGAATTGAACCGAACGCCTTTTGACCTTGCCGAATGTGAAACTGAATTAATTGGAGGCTATCATACCGAATATTCTTCTATGAAAATGGGCTTTTATTTATTCGCTGAGTATGCCAATATGTTTATTTCTTCGGCTATCTTATCCATATTGTTTTTTGGAGGATACAACTACCCAGGAATGCAATGGATGATTGATAATGTGGGTGTAAATGTGGCGAATATTCTTGGAATTGTAGCCTTATTCATAAAAATTTGTGGATTCATCTTTTTCATCATGTGGGTAAGATGGACAATCCCGCGTTTTAGATACGATCAATTAATGAACTTAGGGTGGAGAATATTAATTCCGCTTTCAATCATTAATATTATAATAACAGGAATTTGCATTTTAGCTTTTAAATAAAAGATAGTATGTCAACAGCAATACAAAGTATATCGCTTTCAGGTAGAAAAAAAGAAGTATCCCATAAAGAAATGACTTTTTGGGAACGCCTATATCTGGTAGCCATCGTAAAAGGATTAATTATTACGATCAAACACTTATTTCGAAAAAAAGTAACCGTACAATATCCAGAACAAGTAAGAGAATTTAGTCCGGTATATCGCGGACAACATATGCTAAAACGCGATGAATTCGGAAGAGAAAATTGTACTGCTTGTGGCTTATGTGCTTTATCTTGTCCGGCAGAGGCAATTACTATGAGAGCTGGCGAGCGTAAAAAAGGAGAAGAACATTTGTACCGTGAAGAAAAATATGCCGAAATCTATGAAATCAACATGTTGCGTTGTATTTTTTGTGGATTGTGTGAAGAAGCTTGTCCAAAAGACGCTGTCTATTTAACACTTTCAAAAGAATTAGTTCCTGCTAGTTATGATCGCGAAGATTTCATTTTTGGAAAAGATAAATTAGTAATGCCTTTAGAAATGGCAATGAAAAATGCTCAACTTAATAACGCAAACTAAATGGCACCAATAGTAATTATATTTTATTTTTTAGCTGCTATAACATTGGCTACAGCCTTTTTAACAATTTACAGCAGAAATCCCATTCATAGCGCCATTTATTTAGTATTATGCTTTTTTTCAATTGCAGGACATTACTTATTATTTAATGCACAATTCTTAGCGTTAGTTCATATCATCGTTTATTCTGGAGCCATCATGGTCTTGTTTTTATTTACCATCATGTTGATGAATTTAAACAAAGAAGACGAAGTGCACAAACCAAGAATTACGAGAATTGGAGCGCTAATTGTCTTCCTAATTATGAGTATCGTTTTCATCACCATTTTCATCAATTCTAAAACAATTATGACGGGTTATGATACCAGCGGTGAAGATTTTCAATCGATCAAAGTATTAGGAAAAGTATTGTTAAACGAATACATGTTTCCGTTTGAATTTATCTCTATTTTATTATTAGTAGCGATGATTGGAACGGTATTATTGACTAAAAAAGAAAAAAACAATGAGTAATATATTAAATCAAATAGGTATTGAAAATTATATTTTCTTATCGGTACTTCTTTTTTGCATTGGTGTTTTTGGTGTGTTATACCGAAGAAACGCAATTATAGTATTTATGTCTATAGAAATTATGTTGAATGCCGTTAACTTGTTATTTGTTGCGTTTTCAACCTATCATCAAGATGCCGAAGGACAAGTTTTTGTGTTTTTCTCTATGGCTGTAGCTGCGGCTGAAGTTGCTGTTGGATTAGCTATTCTGGTTTCAGTTTATCGTAATTTAGGATCAATAGACATTGATAATTTAAAAAATTTAAAAGGATAATCTAAACATGGACACAAATTTAGCTTTACTATTACTTTTATCTCCATTTATTGGGTTTCTTTTCAATGTATTCTTTGGAAATAAAATAAGCAAAGGAATTGCAGGCGTTATAGGAACTCTAACGGTTGTATTTTCTTTTTTACTAACCCTTTGCTTTTTTTCACAATTACTTCAGACAGGAAAAGCCATTGAAATTTCATTATTTGATTGGATTTCGATTGGAAATTTAAAAATTGATTTCGGAATTGTATTGGATCAATTATCGCTACTTTGGTTGCTTTTTGTAACAGGAATTGGTGCTTTAATTCATGTCTATTCGATCAGTTATATGCACGATGACGAAAACATGCCTAAATTCTTTGCCTATTTAAATCTATTCGTATTCTTTATGATTACGTTAGTCATCGGAAATAACTTATTAGTAATGTTCATCGGATGGGAAGGCGTTGGATTATGTTCGTATTTATTAATCGGATTTTGGTATAAAAATCAAGCCTATAATGATGCGGCAAAAAAAGCATTCATAATGAACCGAATTGGAGACTTAGGGTTTTTAATTGGTATCTTCATGCTTGCTTCCCAGTTTTCAACTTTAAATTACTCAGAAATTCAAACCGCAATTGCAACCGGTCACGTAAATACTACTACATTAGGCATTGCAGCTTTATGTTTATTCATTGGAGCAACCGGTAAATCGGCGCAATTACCATTGTATACTTGGTTACCCGATGCGATGGCAGGACCAACACCGGTTTCGGCTTTAATTCACGCTGCAACCATGGTTACAGCAGGAATTTTCATGATTACTCGAATGAATTTCTTGTTTGATTTAACTCCTGAAATTCAAAATATTATTGCTATTATAGGAGCTATCACGGCATTAGTAGCTGCTTCTATCGGATTACTACAAAATGACATTAAAAAAGTACTGGCTTATTCAACCGTTTCGCAATTGGGATTAATGTTTTTAGCCTTAGGAATGGGCGCTTACACCATTGCCGTTTTCCACGTAATTACACACGCGTTCTTTAAAGCTTGTTTATTCTTAGGATCTGGATCAGTAATTCATGCCTTACATGGTGAACAAGACATGCGAAAAATGGGTGGCTTACGCAAAGTAATGCCGATTACCTTTTGGACGATGATGATTTCAACCTTGGCCATTGCTGGAATATTCCCATTTGCTGGATTTTGGTCGAAAGACGAAATTTTATTAACCGCATTTGAACATAACAAAGTATTATGGGTTGTGGCTTCTATTGCTTCTATCATGACCGCTTTTTATATGTTTAGATTGATGTACTTAACTTTCTTTAGAACATTTAGAGGAACCGAAGAACAAAAACATCATTTACACGAAAGTCCGAAATTAATCACAATTCCATTAGTGATTTTAGCTGTTTTAGCCGCTATTGGTGGAGCTATTAATTTACCGGGTAGCTTTTGGTTAAACCATTATTTAGAACCTATTTTAACAACAAAACATCACGCACACGTTCTTGGAACTCATGAGTTTATGTTGATGGGTGTTGCTTTAGTTGGTGCAGTAATTGGAATCGTTTGGGCATACAGCAAATACCTAAAACAAGGTTTTGTTCCAAAAGAAGATGAAGCAATTGTAGGAATCAACAAAGTCATCTATAACAAATATTATGTAGACGAAATTTATACAGCACTAATTGTAATACCTATAAATGCAATTTCAAATTTCAGTAGAAAAAGCATCGAACCGCAACTTTCTAAATTAGTATTTAGTTTTGGATCGGCTGCAAACGCGTTAGGCACACAAGGAAAAAAATTACAAAACGGAAATATAGGATTGTATCTATTTATGTTTGTATTAGGGATTTGTACCCTGATTATTTATTTATTTATTGCTCAATAATTTATCACAATGGATGTATCTATACTATTACTTTCTCTATTAATTGGTGCAGTTGTAACCTATTTCTCAGGAGATAAATTGGCTTCAAAAGTGGCTTTACTCTTCAGTTTAGGCGCATTGGTTATTTCGTTAAATGTTCTCTATTTATTTGTTAATGGTGGCAATGTTGGTATTTTGCATGGATGGATTACGTTTCCTAAAGTAAGTATTGCACTGTATGCAGATGGTTTATCATTAGCCATGGTGCTTTTAACAACTATTTTGACACCTTTAATTATATTTTCTTCATTTGGAACCACGGTAACAAATGCTAAAAATTTCTATGCTTTAGTACTTTTCATGGCCTTTGCTATGACGGGAACTTTTTTAGCAGCAGACGGATTATTATATTATGTGTTTTGGGAATTAGCGTTGATCCCTATTTATTTCATTGCCTTAATTTGGGGGAATGGAGATGCAGAAAAACGTAAAAAAGCGGTTCTAAAATTTTTCATATACACATTGGCAGGTTCGCTATTTATGTTAGTGGCATTTGCTTATTTATATACCAAAGCAGGTAGTTTTTTACTACAAGATTTATATAATCTAAACTTATCGACTCAAGAGCAGTTTTGGATTTTCTTTGCGTTCTTTTTAGCTTACGCGATTAAAATTCCAATTATTCCGTTTCATACTTGGCAGGCAAAGGTGTACCAAAAAGCACCAACTGTTGGAACAATGTTGTTATCAGGAATCATGCTTAAAATGGGATTGTATAGCATTATTCGTTGGCAATTACCAATTGCGCCACAAGCTGCAAAACAATACATGCCTATTTTAATTGGGCTAAGTATTGCAGGTGTCATCTACGGATCAATTGTAGCACTTCGCCAAAAAGACTTAAAAAAATTATTGGCTTATTCATCATTGGCACACGTAGGATTAATTGCTGCAGGATGTTATACATTAACGCTAGACGGACTAAGTGGTGCAGTTCATCAAATGATTGCCCATGGATTTGTAATCGTTGGTTTATTTTTTGCTGCAGAAATCATTTATAGAAGATACAATACAAGAACAATTAGTGAATTAGGCGGAATTCGTTCACAAGCACCAAAATTCACCTCATTGTTTATGATTTTGGTTTTAGCATCGGTTGCTTTACCCGGAACTTATAATTTTGTAGGAGAATTTACCGTATTATATAGTTTAAGTCAAGTGAACATTTGGTTAGCTATATTTGGTGGATTAACTATAATTCTAGGCGCCTACTATATGCTTAAAATGTTTCAAAACGTAATGCTTGGCGAAACAAATGCAACAGTTTTTAAAGAGGTAACGATTTATGAAACAATAACTTTTGTATTCATTATTGCATTATTATTATTTTTCGGATTGTATCCAAAACCAATCAATGATTTAATACTTCCGAGTTTGAACGATATTTTCTTAACTATTAACAGACTAAAATAAGTCCTAAAAATGAATACAATATTAGCCATATCAGGTTTAGGTGTTTTTTGCCTAATTGCTGAAATCTTCAACCTAAGAAAACTATTAATTCCAGTTGCAATACTAGGACTTATAGCAATACTAGGGCTTACTATTTCTGAATATGATTTACCAAGTACACATTTTAATAACATGGTTGTTGTGGATCGTTTTTCGGTAAGTTTTTCTAGTTTATTTATCGTTTTAACTATTTTTCTGGTGGCATTAAGTGGTGATTATTATAAAGAACATCAATCTAAATTGTCTGATTATGTTGCTATTAAAATATTTTTATTAGCCGGTGCAGTTGCAATGGTTTCTTTTGGAAACTTAGCGATGTTCTTCATTGGAATTGAAATTTTATCGATTTCTTTATATGTATTGGCTGCTAGCAAACGATTGGATGTAAAAAGTAATGAAGCCGGAATGAAATATTTCTTATTAGGTTCATTTGCTTCAGGAATTATATTATTTGGAATTTGCTTAATTTATGGCGCTACGGGTTATTTTAACATCGGCGAAATTTATCAACTTTCTGAAGGCGCTGGAATTCCTATTTGGTTTCCTATTGGCTTGACTTTGATCATTATTGGAATGTTATTTAAAATTGCAGCTGTTCCGTTCCATTTTTGGGCTCCCGATGTATATGAAGGTGCGCCAAGTTTAACCACGGCAACCATGAGTACCTTAGCAAAGGTAGTTGCAATGGCAACTTTATATAAATTAATTCACGGAATGATCCCTTCAATCCCATACATTTTTGAAGTTGTTATCGTAGTTATTTCAATATTATCCATGACGGTAGGAAATATCATGGCATTACGCCAAAATAATGTAAAACGTATGTTAGCATTTTCAGGTATTTCACATGCTGGTTTTATGTTGATGGCTTTGTTGAGCTTTTCTACTGCTGCAGGAACCTTATTTTATTATGCTACAGCTTATGCTTTAGCAGGAATAGCTTCGTTTGCTGTCATTATTTTAGTGACTAAATCTAAAGACAACCAAGACATCGCGAATTTTAACGGACTAGGAAAAACAAATCCTTTAATGGCTGGAATATTAACTGCTTCATTACTTTCAATGGCTGGAATTCCAATTTTTTCTGGGTTCTTTGCCAAGTTGACTTTATTTACTCAAACTATTGAATCGGGTTATCTTATAGTGGTTATCGCAGGTATATTGAATTCTATTATCAGTGTGGGTTATTATTTCAAACTGATAAGCGCCATGTACACAAAAGATTCAACTGAAAAACAAACGACTCCATTTGTATATTATTTTGTAGCGGTCATTGCCATAGCATTAAATATTGCTATCGGTTTATTTCCAAACTTAATAATGAACTTATTAGCAGTCTAATAAACTAAAAAAAGCCAGTCTATCGACTGGCTTTTTTGATACATAATAATTGTATACTATTGAATAATACCCAATTGTTTTAAAAAACTCATATTATCCATAAAGTCTTGTTCTTCAACAATTTTACCGTCTACAATTTTAGCAACAGTACATCCTTCAATATCAACCATTTTACCTGTTGGAGGAATACCCATAAAATCTCCAGTGTGTGTGCCTTTAAATTGCCAATGCTTAACTAAGTTTTCACCATCGGCAAACATTCTTTTTACGATGAATGATCGGTTTGAAAATCCAGTTACAAAACCTGAATAATACGCTTTAGCACCCTGTATCCCTTTAATTTCAGGAGTTGTGTGCAAAACGATTGTCTCGGCATAAGCGGTGTCTAAAACATTAACTTTACCTTCGTTAACAACTTGATCCCATACTTTAGTATAAAAATCAACATTTTTCTTTGATTGTGCAGCGTTTTTATCTGCATCACTCATGCAGGCCGTTATCGATAGACCTACAAATAATAAGATGATAATTTTTTTCATAATTTTTTTAATTTACTGATAAACAAATATATACAATTTTATAAATAGTATAAAAAAAGATTCAACGCGTTGAACCTTTTTTTTATGACTTCAACTTTAAGTGGATAATCTTATTTAATTAAGATTTAACCAATAAGCAGAAGTTGAACTAGGAGTAATTAAAACTCTAAACATTAAATCATCGCCATTTAACGAACCATTACCGCCACAGCCGGGAAATGAATTAATTATTGACCCGTTAGAATAATTACTATTGGTTCCTAGTATAAGTTCACCTACACATAATGGCCCAGACCACACACTAAAATTGTATGAATTACCAGCAACTACAGTTATAGGTGTAGGAAGATTAATAGTAATCCACTCGCCAGAAGTAGTTAAACTAGGTAAGTCCACAAATTGCGTCCCACTAGGATAATCAACATATAAATGAGGAGACATGCCTGAACTATTAGCCCTTTTTGCAAAAAACTGAAAGGCATAAACCGATCCGCTTACTTGAGGAACAAAACTTTGTGTAATAAGATCTCTTTCAGTACTAAAATTACCACTATATAATTCATTTGTAGTATCGGTGTTACCTACTGAAAAAATTTGCAATTTTCGGGTATCGGTATTGTACACTACCATGCCTTCTTCAACATTAGATAAAGAAGAAATTTGACTTTGATTCAATTTAGTTGGTAAAAATGGTTTATTAATTACTGTTAATCCATCAGAGAACGTTTTAGCGCCTGCAATAGTTTGAGCTGAAGTTAAGTCTACAAAAGCCCCACTGGTTGCTGCACTTACTGCATTCGTTACAAAAGCGGTTGTAGCTATTTGCGTTGTATTTGTTCCAGGTGCAGCAGTAGGAGCTGTTGGAATCCCCTCTAAATTTGGAGAATCTATTCTAATAACTTGTCCCGTTCCAGAAGCAGAAGCAATTCCACCAACACCACTAGCAAAAGTCATTGTATGACCCGAGCAACAACTGGTTCCATCAGCTGATAAAGTTAGTGTTGTTATTGGTCCAGAAAATTCAAGAATCCCTTTACCCCAACCAGAAATATTTAAATCATTTCCTGAGTTGGTCATCCCAGTAGATCCTGATGCAATTGAAAAGGCTTGATCAAATCGATAAAAACTAGAACCACCAATTCCCGCACCTCTCCAATAAACATATAATTTTAAATTAGAAATTGGAGAATTAAAAGTAACTGTCCAACTGCTACCTGACATAAAATAAGAAGTTTCTTGAGTAGCACTCAATGGATTTGAAGCATAATCTGCTGAACTATAATTTTGATTTAATAGACTTGGGGCGTCGCTTGACATTGTATATGACCCTACCGTAAACCCTATCCCGTTCAAAGTACCTGTTGTAGCCGATGTCCAAATTGCTCCACTAAGCGTTGAAGAAGAGGATGTTGGTGCATTTAATAATAAGTCTTGTATAAAAGCTGTTGTAGCAATTTGTGTTGTATTAGTTGTGTTTATTGGTGTTGGTGCAAGTGGAACGCCTGTAAAAGTAGGCGAATCAATTGGCGCAGCACCTAAATTAGTTAAAGCTTCCGCAGCTGTTGTTGCTGCTGTACCGCCATTAGCTATTGCAACAACTCCCGATACATTCGCTGCAGTTCCAGTAGCTGTTAAATAAGTTGCGTTATCAACAGAACCATCTGCTTTTAAAAATTCTGTTGAAAGACCATTTTGTTTTATAAATGAATTAGAAATT
>Ga0209443_1000023_pt1 | contig 91539 bp, 76 predicted proteins | sample LauGreBMM110DCMD_2_FD_187571 | JGI IMG/M metagenome (GOLD analysis project Ga0209443, IMG submission 187571) | Freshwater lake microbial communities from Lake Michigan, USA - Su13.BD.MM110.DCMD (SPAdes) (version 2) | ecosystem: Environmental > Aquatic > Freshwater > Lake | place: Lake Michigan... | reverse complement strand
TTCGTCACCGTGCCCGCTCCTGCGCTTCCCTTCGCCGACGATTTCGCGGCGCGCGGGTCCATCTCCGGTTTGTCCGGCCAAGGCGTCGGTTCCAATGCCGCCGCCACCACGGAGTCCGGTGAACCGATGCACGCCGACAAGGTCGGTGGCCCGTCGGTCTGGTTGCGATACGTCGCGCCGTCCGATGGCACGCTGGAGATCTCCACGGTCGGCAGCGAATTCGACACGTTGTTGGGCGTCTACGGCGGGGAATCCCTTGCCCGCATCGCGTCCATCGCATCGGACGACGACAGCGGTGAGTTCTACACCAGCCGCGTGCGGTTCGCGGTCCTGGAAGGGCAGAACTACGCCATCGCGGTGGATGGCCGTTCCGGCAGCGCCGGCAACATCGTCTTCACCTGGTCGCTCGAAGTGGGCGCGACCCCGCCGCCGCGGGTGGTGACCGGGCCGCAGGACCGCGTCGCCTTCCTCGGCGAAACCGTCACCTTCGACGTCCTCGCGGCCGCGACCGCCAGCTACCGGTGGTTGAAGGACGGTGCGCCGCTCGCCAGCGGTCCCCGCGTCTCCGGCGCGAGGACCCCGACGCTCCGGATCACCGGGGTGACCTTGGACGACCTGGCGAACTATGCCGTCGAACTCACGGGCAACGGCGGCGTCGTCAGCCTGCCCGCGGCATTGCAGATCAACCTCGGCACTTCGGCCGCCTCGGCACCGGCCAAGGGCACCGACGACAAGTACAGCGATATCCGGGACGGCCGGGGAGGACCCAGTCCGAGCTCGTCTTCGACGAGCAGCGGCGGCGCCCGGTTGTCGGCGAGTCGGCCGCGTCCGGTGGGCCTTGCGCGCGGCACCAGCGGGACGCTCGCGTTCAGCACCATCGGATCGCTCTCCGAGCAGGGTGAGCCGCTGCACTGCGGAGTGCAGGGCGGCGCCTCGCAGTGGTTCGAGTACGTCGCCGAGTTCGACGGCACGCTCACGGTCGACACCGCCGGCAGCAACTTCGACACCGTGCTCGCCGCCTACTATGATGGATGCCCGGCCTGCTCGGCCGAGGAGGCGTTGGCTCGCCTCGTCCCTCTGACCTGCGGCGACGACGTGTCCCCGACCGACAAGACGAGCCGCATGTCGCTCTCGATCACCAACGGGTCCATCTATTCGCTGGTCGTCGACGGCGTCGGCGGCAAGTCCGGCAAGGTGAAGATCAATTACAGTGCGGCCCGGAACCCGCCGGTCATCACGACCCAACCGTTCCTCCAATCGGCGAACACCGGTGGAAGCGTGACCTTCACGGTCGTCGCCACCGGCACCGCTCCGTTCACCTACCAGTGGCGGCGCAACGGCCTCGACCTGCCCGACCGCAAGAACGCAACGTTGGTGCTCGCCGGCGTCACCGTGGCCGATTCCGGCACCTACGACGTGGTCGTGGCGAACTCGGTCGGCAGCGTGACCAGCACGGCGGCGACGCTGGTGGTCCAGGCTCCGCCTGCGCCTCCGGAGCCTCCGGTCGTGGGTGCGCCTTCGCTCGCTCCGGACGGCCGGGTGCAGTTCCAGGTCCAAGGGACGGTCGGCGCCTCGGTGACCATCGAGATGACGACCGACTTCACGACCTTCACCCCGGTGTTCAAGACCAACCTGCCGGCCGCGGGCTTCCGGTTCATCGACAACTCGCCTCCGACGGTGATCCGCGTCTTCAGGGCGGTCTCGCCCTGACGGCGGCGGCGCACGCCGGACATCGAAGGTCGGACATCGAACGCCGGGCCTTGGACCTGACTCCAGGTCCTCGGGCCCGGTTTGTTGTTCCGCCCCTCTCTCCCGTCTGGCACAACCACGGCCCGACATGGAATACGAAGCGGTCATCGGCTTGGAGACGCACGTCCAGCTCAAGACGAGGTCGAAGATGTGGTGTGGTTGCGCGAACGCCTTCGGGTCGGACCCCAACACCAACGTGTGCCCCGTCTGCCTCGGGCTGCCGGGCGTCCTGCCCGTGGCCAACGAAGAGGCCCTCAGGCTGACCGTCCTCACCGGCTACCTGCTCGGCTGCGAGATCCCGCGCCACGCGAAGTTCGACCGGAAGAACTACTTCTACCCCGATTCGGCGAAGAACTACCAGGTCACCCAGTACGACCGGCCCAGCACGCAGGGCGGCCGGTTGGAGTTCGAGTTCAAGGACGCGCCCGGCGGCATCGCCTGCGTCCGCATCACCCGCGCGCATCTCGAGGAGGACGTCGGCAAGAACAGCCACTTCGACCGCCACAGCGGCGTCGACTTCAACCGCGCCGGCGTGCCGCTGCTGGAGATCGTCTCCGAGCCCGACATCACCAGCGCGGACATGGCCTACGCCTACCTCAACGCGCTCCGGGACGTGCTCGTCCGCGGCGGCATCTCCGACTGCGACATGGAGAAGGGCATGGTCCGCTGCGACGTGAACATCTCCGTGCGGCCCAAGGGGGAGACGACCCTCGGGGCGAAGATCGAGATCAAGAACATGAACTCGTTCTCCGGTGCGCGCCGCGCCCTGGAACACGAGATCCCCCGACAGGTCGCCGCCGTCTCGCGCGGCGAGAAGCTGCGGCAGGAGACGCGCCGTTGGGACGACGTCGCCGGCATCACCGAGCCGATGCGCTCCAAGGAGGACGCGCACGATTACCGTTATCTCCCGGAACCGGACCTGATGCCTTTCGAGCCGACCGACGGGTGGTTGGCGGCGGTGCGGGCCCGGGTGCAGGAGCTACCGCTGGCCCGCAAGCAGCGGTTCATCCGCGAGCACGGCCTGCCGCCGGGCGTCGCGGAGGTGCTCAAGGACAACATGGCGCTCGGCGATCTCTTCGAGGCCGCGGCGACCGGCTCAGCGAACCCGAAGGCCGTTGCGAACTGGATCATCAACGACCTCTCCGCCAAGCTCGCCGGATCGTCCACGACGGTGGCCGGCATCAGATTCACACCGGCGGCGCTGCGCGAGTTGGTCGCGCTCGTCGATTCCGGGAAGATCAGCCACCCGATCGCGCAGCAGGTCTTCTCGGACCTGTTCGCGGACGGAGGTTCGCCGGCGGCGATCGTCGAACAGAAGGGGCTTGCACAGATGAGCGACAGCGGCGCGATCGAGCGCATGGCCGACGAGGTCATCGCGGCGAACCCCGGGCCGGCGGCGGATTTCCGCGCCGGCAAAGCGGCCGCGCTGAACTTCCTCAAGGGCCAGTTGATGAAGCTGTCCAAGGGCAAGGCCAACCCCGGCATCGCCGGAGAGGTGCTGGAGCGCAGGCTCCGCGCCTGACCGGACCACCATGTCGGGGGCTTGTTGCGACGCGATGCGAACGGTGGAACCAAAAGACCCATGCGCGAGCCGTTGGAACGATTGCTCTGGCTGGCCCATGAGATCGGCCGCGCCGACCTCGGTCTGGTCGACCTGAATCTTGGTGGATGCCAGCGGGTCGCAGATGTCCATGCTGTCGGCCGACGAGGTCGTCGAGTACCGCGCCTCCAAGATCCTCGGACTGCTCGACATGCCGCTCGTCGACAGCGCTGAGCGGGATGCGACGCTGATGGACGCCCGGGGCGACCAATCCGCCCGGCGGCCCAGCCGTGAAGCAGTTTTCCACTGCGGGTGGCAACAGGTCGAAGGCATCTGCTACGTCGCGTACCGTGCTCCCGCCGTCTGACTGCAGGTGCTCTGCTCCCCGATGGCAGAGACGTTCTCGGAGCAGCGCATGTTCCCCGATCCGGTGGACCACACCGGGGTCGCGTCGGTCTTCGTGCCGTCATCCGATCCGGAAAGCCCGTCGGTGCGGCCCTGCTCAACGGCCCGCTCTTCCTCAAGCCAGGCCAGATGCAGAAGCTAGAGAACCCCTCCGCGCCGTCGCAGCGGCCGCGCATCCTGAAGCAGTGACCGCGTCTGCGGATGCGGGCGCTGGATTCCGCCGAGACTTTCGTTGCCTCGGCGTCACCGATCCCTTACAAACATACAGTCTCGGTTCCAGCGGTCGCGCACGTCGTCCGCTGGCTCCGGGCCCGACCGTGCCTGCGAAACCTGCCAGACCTGACAACCGATTCTCCACCCGCCGTTCGCGGGTGAGCGCCGGCCTGTTGATGTACCGGCAGATGGACGGCGAACTGCAGGTGTTCATCGCGCGTCCAGGCGGACCCTGGTTCCCGAACAAGGAGCACGACGTCTGGACCATCCCGAAGGGCGAGGTCGAGCCCGGCGAACAGCTGCTCGAGGCCGCCATCCGCGAATTCCAGGAAGAGGTCGGCATCGAGCCTTCCGGCCCGTTCATCGAGCTCGGGTCGATCCGACAGAAAGGCGGCAAGACCGTCCACGCTTGGGCGTTCTCCGGCGATTGGGAGGACGGCTGCCCGATCCAGAGCAACACCGTCGACATCGAATGGCCGCCCGGCTCCGGCCGCTGGTCGACCTGGCCGGAGATCGACCGCGCGGCGTTCTTCACGGTGCCCGCGGCCCGCGAGCGGATGAAGTTCACGCAGCAGCCACTCATCGATCGCTTGGCCGAACTGCTGGCTCGCGTGACGGTCGAGGCCTGACCCGGCCGGCGGTGGACCTCAATCCTTCGCCCAGAAGTCGAGCACGAACACGTCCGCGATCAGCGGCTTCACGAGGGTGCCGAACTCCTTGTGGTCCGGATGCACGAGGTAGGAGTTGCGGTCCTCCTCAGAGTTGAAGGTGAGGATCCATCCGTGGGTGCAGCCCTTGTTCAGTCCTTCAGGGCTGTTGTTCAGGCCCCAGGCGAGCTTTTGGACCTGCGCGATCTTGGTCTTCAGCGCGCGGAACGCCTCCTCGACCTTCTTCACGTCGTCCTTGCTCGCGGTGTCCTTGAACTTGAACGCGACCACGTGCTGGAGCTTCCCGGCTTTGGCCTTCTTGCTCTCGGATTTCTTGCCCGCTTTCGCGGCCTTGGCGGGTTTGGTGTCTTGGGCGGCGGCTTTGGGCATGGCGATGGAAGCGCACGCGGCGAGGAGCGCGGCGCAGAGGAGGGGCTGGAGTTTCATTTCGGGCGAGGATGCGGAAGGGACGTGGAGAAGACCCTAGGCGTGCCCGGCTCCGGGACGCAAGCGGCGCACATAGCCGTTGTCGCGGAACCAGCGGATGGCGTCCGCGAGCGCCTCGGCCGGCGGCGTCTGCGGCATGCCGAGCTCGGCCACGGCCTTGGCGGGGTTGAACCACATCGTGTGCTTCGCCATGCGCACGCCGGCGAGCGGGGCCTTGGGCGGCTTGCCCGTGAACTTCGAGACGAACTCATCCACGTGTGCCGCCGCCAACGCCAACGAGTGCGGCACCCGCATCCGGGGCCCGGGGACCCCCGAAAGGCGCTCGATCTCCTGGAACGCGTGCTGCATCGTCCAGTTCCCGTCGCGATGGCCGAGGATGTAGCGCTCGCCGACCCGGCCCTTCTCGGCGGCGAGGATGTGCCCGACGGCCACATCGCGGACATGGACGAAGTTGAGCCCGGTGTCGAGGTAGCCCGGCATCGCACGGTTGAGATGGTCGACGATGACCTTGCCGGTGGGGGTGGGTTTGACGTCGCGGGGACCGACCGGTGCGCTCGGGTTCACGATGACGACCGGCGCGCCCTGCTGCACGAGTTCGTGCGCGGCGACCTCGGCCTGCCATTTGGAGAGCTTGTACGGGTTCGACATCTGCACCTCGGAGACCGGAGCCTTCTCGTCGGTCGGGATGATGCGGTCGCCGGGACCGGGCTTGGGCAGGCCGATGCAGCCGACCGTGCTGGTGTACACGATGCGGGAACATCCGGCTTTCATCGCGCCGCGGATGACCTTCTGCGTGCCGAGCACGTTCGCGCGGAACATCGGCCCGTAGTCCGGAAGCCAGAGCGCGTAGCTCGCCGCGACGTGGAAGCACCAGTCGCAGCCGCGCATCCGCTCGGCGAGCGTGTCCGATCTGTCGGTGATGTCGCCCTCGACGCGTTCGTGCGCCGCACCGGCGAGGCCGCGCACATCCGCTCCCGGCCGCAGGAGGGCGCGGACGCGATGTCCGCGCGCGACGAGCTCGTGGACGAGGTTCGCACCGACGAATCCCGAGGCACCGGTGACGAAGCAGTTCACGGAGCGGAAGCAGACCACGGCGTCGCCCGGTTGGACACCGGTTTGCGCCGCGCCATCGGCCTGCACCGGGCCAGGAACAGTCCTGCTTCGGTCTCCGCCTTCCGTCGGCGGGGCCAGGGTGCTTTTCACCGGCTCCCGCAAAGGCGGAACCGCGTCCGCACCACGACGGACCCCGGAGACCTCATCGCCGCTTGGCCATCAGCGACTCGATCTCGTCGGCTTCGAGCGGGATGTCGGCCATCAGGTCCACGTTGCCACCGGCCTTGATGAGGATGTCGTTCTCCAGACGCACCGCGAATCCTTCCTCCTGGATGTAGATCGCGGGCTCGACGGTCATCACCCAACCTGCGGCGAACGGCTCGGTCGTGAACCCGACGTCGTGGACGTCGAGACCGAGCGGATGGCCGCAACCGTGCATGAAGTATCTGCGGTAAGCCGGCTTCTCCGGGTCTTGCCGCTTGATGTCGCGCGTCGTGATCAAGCCGAGGTCCACGCACTCCTTCTCGATTTGCTGCTCGCACTCCTTCTGCCAATCGGCGGGCTTCTTGCCCGGGACCAGGCCGGCGATCTGCGCACGCAGCACGCGGAGGACGGCATCGTAGACCTGGCGCTGGCGCTGGGTGAACCTGCCGTTCACCGGGATGGTGCGCGTGAGGTCGGCGTTGTAGTTCGCATGGTTCGCGGCGACGTCGAGCAGCAGCAGGTCGCCGGCTTTGCACGGCCCGTCGTTCTCGATGTAGTGCAGCACGCAGGCGTTGGCGCCGCTGGCGATGATGGGGTTGTAGGCGAACCCGCCGCCGCCGCGCGTGAACTCGTGGATGAACTCCGCCTCCAGCTCCAGCTCGTTGACGCCGGGTCTGACGTATCGGGCCACCCGCTCGAAGCCCGCCTGGGTGAGGTCGCAGGCCTTCTGGAGCAGCGCCACTTCATCCGCCGTCTTGACCACGCGCAGCCGGTGCAGCAACCGGGCGAGCCGCTGGTAGTCATGCAGCGGATACCGCGCCTGCAGCCCGGAGATGAAGCGGGCGTCGCGGGTCTCCACCTCGGAGACCGAGCGCTTGTGCTCGTTGGTGTTGAGGTACACGTGCTCCGCCTCGCACATCAGCTTGTGCAGGGCGACCGGGAAATCGGAGATCCAATGGACCTGCTGGATCCCGGTGATCCGGCGCGCCTCGTCCTTGGTGAGCTTGTGGCCTTCCCAGATGGCGATGAGCTCGCTGGTCTCGCGCAGGAACAGGACCTCGCGGTGCTTCTCGTCGGCCGCATCCGGGAAGAGCACGAGGACGGACTCCTCCTGGTCCACGCCGGTCAGCCAGAACAGGTCGGAGTTGGCGACCAACCGGAGCGTGCCGTCGGCGTTCGTGGGCAGGATGTCGTTGGCATTCACGACCGCGAGCGAGCCCGGCAACATCAGGCGGGCGAGGCGGGCGCGGTTCTCGACGAAGAGCCGGGACGGGATCGGGGCATGGCGCATGGCACGGAAGGTTGGGCCGGAAGCCAAGGCGGTGGCAACAACGGTGCGGGGACACAACGGTGCGCGGACCATGCCCGCCTTACCATGACGTCGTGATCCGACTCCGGAGCGGACCACCGATGTCCATGCGCCGGGGCGCTTCGACGAGGAACTCTGCACCGACGTCCAGTCGGCCTTCGGGCCAGTGCACGGAGCAGCGGAACGTGCCGAGCCCGCTCCGCCAATGCCCCCCCGTCCGCGACCGGCGGGGACGACCGGACGGCTTGCCCGCGAAAACATTCCCGGCGGCTCTCAAACGGGCCTCGGGACCGCTCATCCTGGCCTCGTCATGAAGACATCCCCGGCTTCCCCGGCCCGCGGCGGAGCGCTGCTCGCGATCCACCTGCTCCTCCTCATGGTGTGGGGGATCCGCCGGCATCGGGAAGGTCGCCTTGGCCGCGTGCGCGCTGCTGGGCGGCGAGTTCCTCGGACGCAGCGCGCCGACGAAGCTGGCCTGGATGCTCGTGTGGAGCCTGTCCGTGTCCGTGCAGCCCAGCTCCGGTCTGTGGCTGACCTACGGATCCACCGGCGGCACGCAGATGTCCGCCTTCTTCGCCGGGACGCTCGTGTCGCTGCACTTCGGCGGCGGGGCATCGGCGCCGGCTAACGCGCCAAGATGAATCGCCCCTTCCAGTCGACGCGGTAGGCGCGGCCGTGGGTGAGCAGGGTGCAATCGATCTCGATGGTGTCGCCCGGGCGCAGCTCATCTTGGCCGAGCAACGCGGCGGGGATCTCCATGCCGGCGACGTTGCTGACGTTGCTGCCCACGCCCGAGGCGTTCTCGACGCGCGCCTTCGGCTCGCTCCAGACCGGTTCGCGGCCGGCGCCGATACGCGCACGGACGATCTCACGGCCGTCCACCCGCAGGGTCCAAAGCGCGCGGTCGGCTTTCGGCACCGAGGTGCCGCGGTAGTAGGCGGGCTCAACGATATCCAGCGAGTAGAGCCCGACAAAGAGCCCGCGCGGGCTCCAGCAGACGTAGAGATCCGCCAAGGGCGCCTCGCCGGACGGCTTCACGAAACCCCGCTCGCGATCCCAGGCACGCATCGCCCGGGGCGGCAGGAAATCGGCGAGCGGATCCGGCGGCGCAGGCGGGATCCCTTGCGACGCATCCGGCCTCGGCGACGACGCCACCGAATGACGACGTCCGGCGTCGAGCGACCGGAACACTTCGACGAGCTCCTCGTAGGGACGGTCGTGGATGTCGACCAACCCGAAGTTGAAGTTCTCGCCGTCCTCGCGCCCGTGGGTCGGTTCATCCGAGAACTGGAACCAGTCCGCGCCGACGACAAAGGGCAGGCGCGCCAACGAGCCGAGCGTCGTCCGCGCGACCTCGGCCCTCGCGGCCTGCGTCGGCGCGACGGGATAGGTGCCGTGCGAGTTGCGGTTGCCGCTACGGTTGTCGCGGGCGGCCGCGTAGAACTCGCTGACGATCACCGGCTTCCCGGTGAGCACGTGGAGCGTTTCCGGAAAACAGCGCAGGAACGAGCCATCGTCCCAGTGGGCGTTCAGATTGCTCGACGCGACGTCGACGTGCCGCGCCGAGGCGCGGGCGACCTCCGGGTAGAAGAAGGATTGGTAACGGTCCCCGAGGAACAGCGCGTCCGGATCGTTCTTCCGGATGAGCCCGCGCATGATCTCGTAATATCGGTCCGCGACCATGCCGAGGAACCGGCGCATCACGCGGACGCCGTCGCCTCCCGGCCGCAGGAAGAGCATCCCGCCGCGCCGGAGCTGCGACCAGCCCGTCGCGTTCTCCGGCTCGAAATCGGCGAGCAGCTTCTTCCAATCGCCGTCGTAGGTCTCGCGCAACAACGCGACGAGCCGGTGCCTTTGGCCGCTGCCGGAAGGCTGCTCGAGCGTCATCTTCCACAACGTCGCGTTCCACCATCCGAGCTCGTTGTCGCTGAAATAGCCGACCACCCGCGGGTCATCGCGGAGCGGCCCGATCTGGGCGCGCGCGGTCTCTTCCATGCGGCGGAGGTTGGCCTCGTCCCACATGTCCCACCACGGCGCCCCGGCGGCCGCGCCGATATGCAGCACCGGCGTGATGCAGAGGGTCTGCGCCGGCGACGCGCGGAGCGGAGGCAGGTCCGCCCAACCCCCGAGCGTGGTGAATCCCCACGACGAGAGCCGCCGCAGTTCCACGTCGGCCCACGCGCTCGGCGCCACGTGCTGACGCCACGCGGCGTAGGCCGGGTTCTCGGGATCATAGGCCTCGCGGGAGGCGCCTTGCGACAGCACGCAGACGCCGACCGAGAAGAAGCGCTGGCCGGAAGGTCCGATGAACCACCAGGCGCCATCGGCTCGCGCGACCTTGAAGCCGCCTTGGTCTCGGTGCGGGTCATCGCCGGCCCAGGCCCCGGACGCCCAACCGAACGACCACGCCATCAGCGCGACCATACCGAGCAGCCGATTTGTCCTGCAGGATCGCACGTGTTGATGATGACAGGACCACGATGCCATTGGAACCGGGCGATCGGTGCTTTTCAATTTCCGGGTCCGTTGCACCGCGTTCCGCTCCCGGCAGCGTCCCGATCCCCGCCGGCCGGTCTCCCCAGGGTGCAAGGCTGCCGGTTCCAGGGGGTGCGATTGGAAGTGGCGGACAAGGCAGCCGGGACAGAGTCGCCCTTGCTCTGATGAGAACACGGGGCGGAGAGAGGATCTGGAAAGCAGGAAAGCAGGAAAACCGGAGCATCGCGGGTTCCGTTCCTGTTTTCCTGCTTTCCAGATTCATCTGTCCCAGAGAGCAGATGGCACTCTGCTGCATTGGAGGTCGTCGACCAGCAGGCGCCGCCGCCTGCCAAGCGCCAAGGTGTCTCCTCGCGCCCTTCCAAGTCCGACTCGCCGAAACAGAGCACAACTCCGTAAAACCTGTCCGCCACTTCTGATCGCACCCGGTTCCAGGCTTGGCCGGGCGCCTGTGAAGAGAGACGCTCCGGCCATGAACATCCGGCGGCTTCTCTGGACGGTCCTGAAGATCCTGGCGGCTCTCGTGCTCGCGCTCGGCATCGCGGCCGGGTCCGTCTGGGTCTACTTCCATCCGTCCTTCGAGCGCACCACCGGCATCGTCTACGGCCGGCGCCACGGGCATGACCTCACGATGGAGGTCGTGCGGCCCGCCCACCCCAACGGCCTCGGCGTCGCATTCATGGTCAGCGGCGGATGGAGATCGGGCACGAACGCCTTCCGCCCGTGGATGGTCGCGGCGCTGCTGCGTCGCGGCTACACGGTGTTCCCGGTCTGCCACGTGTCGCAGCCCGAGGCGACGGTGATGGAGACCGTCGACGACGTGTACCGGGCCATGCGCTTCATCCGGCTGCACGCCCGCGAGAACGGCGTGGATCCGGCGCGGCTCGGCGTGAGCGGCGGCAGCGCCGGCGGCCACCTGGGCCTCATGCTGGCCACGCGGGGCGGACCGGGCCGCGCCGACGCGACGGACCCGGTCGACCGCGAGAGCAGCGCGGTGCAGGCGGTGGCGATCTTCTATCCGGTGACGGACCTGCTGGACCTCGGCGCCTCGACCGAGAACCTGCACGACGGCGGCGCGCCGAAGAGCTTCATCAAGGCCTTCGCGCAGGAACCGCAGGATCTCGCCGCATGGAAGGTCACCGGCCGCGAGATGTCGCCGATCCACCACATCACGACGAACCTGCCGCCGACGCTGATCTACCACGGCGACGCCGACACGCTGGTGCCGCTGGACCAATCGCAGCGCTTCCAGGCCCGCGCGAAGGAATTGGGCCGGTCCGTCGAGCTCGTCGTCCATCCCGGCGGCGCCCACGGATGGCTGTCGATGGTCTGGGACGTGCGGAAGTTCGCGGACTGGTTCGACGCGCATCTGCGGCCGTGATCCGGTCCGCCGTGCCCCGGGTAGGGTACCGCTTCCGCCTTCACGCCGCGCTCCGGGACGTTACGCTCGCGCCATGGTTCTCCGACGTCTCGCCCGCCTGATCGCGCTGTCGCTCGTCCTGTGCGGCTTCCTACGGGCCGACGCGCTCAAGCTCGCCACGTTCGATGTCGACGCCACGCCGCCGATCGGCAGCCGCATGGCCTACGATCCGGTCACCAACGCCGGGGACCTCGGCCTGCGCGCGCGCGGCATCGTGCTGCTCGGCGCCGGCCGCCCGATCGTCCTCTGCGCGGTGGATTGGCTCGGCATCGCCAACGAGGGCCACGACGCGTTCTGCCGGACCTTGGCCGAGGCCGCGGGCACCACGCCCGACCGCGTGGCCGTCCACACGCTGCACCAGCACGACGCGCCGGACTGCGACCTCGGCGCGGAGAAGATCCTGAAGGACGGCGGCATCGACGCGCTGAACTTCGAGGGCGGCTTCCAGCGCGAGGTCCTCCGCCGGCTCGATGTCGCGCTGCGCGGGGCATCGCAGGGCGCGGTGACGGTGACGCACCTCGGCCTCGGGTCGGCGCCCGTGCACCAGGTCGCGTCGAACCGCCGCATCTTTGGGCCCGACGGCAAGGTCCGCACCGTGCGCTACACCGCGACCACCGACCCGGCGCTCCGGGCGGAACCGGAGGGCACGATCGATCCGGAGGTCTCGCTGGTGAGTTTCTGGGACGGGGAACGACCGGTCGCCGTGCTGAGCTATTACGCCACGCATCCGCAGAGCTATTACCGCACCGGCATCGCGAACCCTGATTTTCCCGGCATCGCGCGCTTCATGCGCCAGCTCGCCGTCCCGGGCGCGCTGCACGTCCATTTCAACGGGGCCGGCGGCAACATCGGCGCGGGGAAGTACAACGACGGTTCGCCCGCCAACCGCCTCGTGCTCGCCGAGCGGCTCGCGGACGGCATGAAGCGCGCCTGGGCGGCGACGCAGCGCGAGCCGCTGGCGGCCGATGCGGTGGCATGGCGCACCGAGGCGGTCTCGCTGCCGCCGTCCAAGCACCTCGACGCCGCGAAGCTCCAGGCCGAGATGCGCGGCCGCACCGCGCCGTTCGTCACCCAGGGCGGCGCGTCCCGTCTCGCGTGGCTCCGCCGTTGCGAGGCCGGCCAGAAGATCGACGTCGGCTGCCTCGCGCTCGGACGCGCCCGCATCCTGCATCTGCCCGGCGAGTTGTTCGTGGAATACCAGCTCGCCGCGAAAGCCGGACGTCCCGACCGCTTCGTGGCGATGGCGGCGTACGGCGACTACGGCCCGTGGTACATCGGCACCGCGCGCGCCTACACCGAGGGCGGATACGAGACCGAGCCGCGCTCCTCGAACGTCGGGCCCGAGTCGGAAGCCATCCTGCTCGGCGCGATCCGCAAGCTGCTGAAGGATTGAGCAGCGGCGTTCTCCGAAGGACCCGAGGGATCAATACCGCACCACGATCACCTCGTGGACGACCTGGACGGTCGCATCGACGTGGCGGCCTTTGCGCTTCAAGACGGTCGAGCGGTCCACCGCCTCGGCCCGGCGCACGTCGGCAGCGAACTCCAGCGCCACGCGGTACATCGGTGCTTCTTCCATCGGCGTGGGCAGGACGAACGGGCGGCCCTTCGCCGGCGTGGTCTGCGGCGGCGATGCGTAGCCCAGCAGATGCACCCGCAGCGTGCGCGTCGCGGGATCATCCGACACCACGGCCTCGACGGTCGCCGGCGCGGTGATGCGCACGCGCGGCGTCGGATGGAGATGGCGCACGGCCTGCGCGATCAACCGGCGCGTCTCGACGATATGGTGCTCACCGGCGGTCGCGAAATCGGGCGACCCGGCGAAGGTCAGGACCGTCCCCTTGCCGACGCGGTTCTCCAGGATCGCGGGACCGACCGCGGCCTCGGGGCTCATCGGCCATTCCGTGCCTTCCTTGCCAGCGCGCTGGCGCGAGGTCCGCGACGGACGCATCAGCTCGCCCATCGTCCGCGCGGTCGTCGGTTCGTAGACCACGGCCGGGCCCTCGACCAGGAACGGCCAGTCTTCAGGGATCGGTCCGCGCAACGGCGCGACGGCGCCGGCCGGGAAACGGAACCAGTTGTCGAGCGACGCGAGACGACCGGTCAGCTTGGCACCGATGAGGCCGGACAACTTTGATCCCTCCAGCTTCTCTCCGCGCCATCCGAGCGTCCCGGTCGTCCCGGTGACCACGAGCTTGCCGCCCTGCTCGACGTACCCGCGGAAGAGCTCGACCTCCGCATCGGAGAGGACCGCCGCGCCGGCCAGCCAGACGACGGGAAAACGGGCGAGCGTCGCCGCGTCGGCGTTCTCGTCGAGGACCACGCCCCACGGGATGTGCTCGTGCACGAGCGCTTTGTGGACGCCTTGGAACCCTTGGAAGTAGCCCGCGGGACGCTCGCGCCCGGACCAGTCGCGCGTCCGGCTGCTGAAATAGAGCCCGACCTCGGCGACCGGGCCCTGGCCGAAGTGCCCACGCATGGCGCGCGCCTCGCGGAACGCGGCCCCGATGCGGCCGTAGGCGACCGGATCGAGCCGGCCTTCGAACCCCGTCTTGTCGATCATCGTCACGAACGCCCCGTGCGCGAGCAGCGTGGACAACTCCCAGCGGAGGTCCGCGAGCGGGCGCGTCGTCTGGTCGTGGTACATGCGGACGCCGCGCTGCATCGCGACCTGGAACGGCACCGCGGGCGTCGCCGCGCGGTAGAACTCCGCGTTCAACCCGACGGCGAGCGCGCTGAATCCCCAGACGCCGGTCTCACCCGTGTTGAAATCCCCGTTGACCGCATGCTGGACGGGCCGTTGGCCGACCTCGTAGGAGAACGGCGGATTGCCGTGGTAGTTGAAATCCACCGTCACCGCCGGATCCAGGCGGCGCACGTGTTCCCGGAGCGCCTGCTCGAAGCGTTCGCTGGTGCGGTAACGGAACGCGAGCATGCGGTCCCAGTCCTCGTCCCACGTCGCGCCCTTCGGCATCGGGCGTCCGTGCTCCGCCTGGAACTCCCGCTGGCAGGTGTCGCACCAGCAACCGAGAGGCTCGCCGAACCCTTGGTCGAGCATGTCGATGTGGAAGCCGGAGATGCCGTAGGCGAGCTCCTCGGCGAGGATCTCCTTCATCGTGCCAAGGTAGCCGGAGCGGAGACAGAAGCGCCCGAGCGGCTTGCCGTCGCTGCCGCGCATCGCGAACTCCGGATGCGCCTCCAGGAAGTGGCCGCCCTGCTGCACCACGCAGTACGCGATGACCGGGAGCCCTTGCCGGCGGCCTTCCTCGACCGCTTCGCGCAACGGGTCCCGGCTGCCGAGCCCGACCGGCTTCGGCAGGAGCTTCGAGTCATGGTAGGCATAGTCGCCATCCCGCGCCCAGACCACCACGTACTCGCTGCCGGCCGCGGCGCAGCGCCGGACGATCTCCCGGCCATCGAACTCCGCCGCGTACCGCGCGTCGGCCGCGTCGCTGTGTCCGGACTGCGCGCCGGTCGGTCCCACCTCCATCCCGACCAGCGACCGCCGGTACCAGGGCGCTTCCGGGCCGGCCTCGGCAGCCGTCATGACGGCGATACCGGCGAGGAGCAGGAGCAGACCTGCGAAGGACCGGCGGCGGCGGGGCGTGGGCGACGGGGTGGACATCCGCGGACGTTGACACGCCGTCGCGGGCGCCACAACGCGCGGATGCCGCTTCCCACCCATCAGCCGCTCCGCTAGTCACTGCGTTCCACGCGTGACGCTCTACGACCAACTCACCAAGGCCGCTTCGCTCGGCAACGACGCCCTGCTCGGCGGCTTCCTCGACTACACGACGGCCAAAGGCCTGGAGCTCTACCCGGCGCAGGAGGAAGCCATCCTCGAGCTCTTCGAGGACAAGAACGTCATCCTCAACACCCCGACCGGATCCGGTAAATCGCTGGTCGCGTCGGCGCTGCATTTCCAGTCGCTCGCCAAGGGCCGGCGCTCGTTCTACACCTGCCCCATCAAGGCGCTGGTGAACGAGAAATGGCTCTCGCTCTGCCGCGAGTTCGGTCCGGAGAACGTCGGCCTCAGCACCGGCGACGCCACGGTGAACCACGACGCCCCCATCGTGTGCTGCACCGCCGAGATCCTCGCGAACATCGCCCTGCGCGACGGCGCGGACGCGCGGGTCCACGACGTGGTGATGGACGAGTTCCACTACTACTCCGACCGCGACCGGGGCGTGGCCTGGCAGGTGCCGCTGCTCACGCTGCCGCGGACGCGCTTCCTGCTCATGTCGGCCACGCTCGGCGAGACGGCGTTCTTCGAGCAGGAGCTCACCCGGCTGAACGGACGCCCCACCGTGACCGTGCGCTCGGGCACGCGGCCGGTGCCGCTGGATTTCGCGTACTCCGAGCTGCCGTTGGCGAAGACCCTCGAGAGCCTGATCGCCGACGGCAAGGGCCCGGTCTACGTGGTCCACTTCACCCAGAAGGAAGCCGCCGAGAGCGCACAGGATTTCACGAGCATCACCGTCGCGTCGCGCGACGAGAAGGCGGCGGTCGCGTCCGCCATCGAGAGCTTCAAGTTCGCCAGCCCGTACGGGCCCGAGCTCAAGAAGTGGCTGCGGCACGGCATCGGCCTGCACCATGCGGGCCTGCTGCCGAAGTACCGCATCCTCGTCGAGCAGCTCGCCCAACGCGGCCTGCTCAAGGTCATCTGCGGCACCGACACCCTCGGCGTCGGCATCAACGTGCCGATCCGCACGGTGCTCTTCACCCGCCTGTGCAAGTACGGCGGCGAGAAGGTGGCGATCCTCGCCGCGCGCGATTTCCACCAGATCGCCGGCCGCGCCGGACGCAAGGGCCACGACAACGTCGGATGGGTCGTCGCGCAGGCCCCGGAGCATGTCATCGAGAACCTCAAGCTGGAGGAGAAATCGAGGAGCACCGGCAAGAAGGTCGTGAAGCGCCAGGCGCCGGAGCACAACTTCGTCAACTGGGACAAGAACACCTACACGCGCCTCATGACCGCGCCGCCGGAGCCGCTCACGTCGCGGTTCCAGGTCACGCACGCGATGCTGCTCAACGTGCTCGGCCAGCCCGGCGACGGATGCCGCGCGATGCGCGAGATGATCCGCCGTTGCCACGATCCGGCGAAGCAGAAGAAGGCGCACACCAAGCGCGCGTGGCAGCTCTTCCGCTCGCTCGTCGACCGCGGGATCATCGAGATCATCCCGCCGGTCCCGGGATCAACGGCTCCCGGATCGGGGATCCGCGGCGGGCAGGCCCGGAAACTCCGCGTCAACGTCGCGCTGCCCGAGGACTTCTCGCTCAACCAGGTCCTGTCGCTCTACCTGCTCGACACGATTCCGCTGCTCGACCGCGAGGCACCCGACTACGCGCTCGACCTCGTCACGCTCGTCGAATCGATCCTCGAGGATCCGGACGCCATCCTGCGCGCCCAGCTCAGCCGGCTGAAGGGCGACAAGATCGCCGAGCTCAAGGCGCAAGGGATGGAATACGACCAGCGCATGGAGGAGCTGGAGAAACTGGAACATCCGAAGCCGAAGCGGGAGTTCATCTACGACACCTTCAACGCCTGGGCCGACCAGCATCCGTGGGTCGGCAAGGAGAACATCCGCCCGAAATCGATCGCACGGGAGATGTTCGAGCAGTTCCGCTCCTTCGCGGATTACATCAAGACCTACGATCTCCAGCGCGCCGAGGGCGTGCTGCTCCGGCACCTGAACAGCGTCTACAAGGTGCTCGCCCAGACCGTGCCGGACGCGGCCAAGGACGATGCCGTCCGCGAGATGGAGCTCTACCTCGGCGCGATGCTCCGGCAGGTCGATTCCAGCCTGCTCGACGAATGGGAGAAGATGCGGAACCCGGACCGCGTGGTCCCCGTCGCCGACCTGCCCGAACTCCGCCCGCCCGGCGCCGAAGCGGCGGCACAGGACGTCACCCGCGACGCGAAGGCGTTCACCGCGTCCATCCGCAACAAAGCCTTCGCGTTCCTCCGCGCGCTGGCCGACCACGATCTCGAGCAGGCGCTCGCCGTTCCGTCGTTCCCCGAGGACGGCGAAGGACAGCCCTGGACCGCGGACCGGCTGCGCAAGGTCCTCGAAGCCTACCACTCGGGCCACCGCTTCATCTGCCTCGACCCCGAGGCGCGGAACCTCCGCCACACCTACGTGCTGCCCGCCGAGGACAAACTGAGCTGGCGCGTCCAGCAGGTGCTCGTCGATCCCGACGGCCATAACGACTGGATCGCCGAGTTCGGCGTGGATCTCGCTCTGTCCCGCAAGGCAAAAGAGCCGGTCCTCCGCCTCCTCCGCCTCGGGGACTTGGTTTGAGGCCAGCGGCTCCGGATCGCTGACCCACCCGCCTCAGACCCTCGGTGGCCGGCAACAAAACCTCATGATGCGTCCAACACCCGCTTGCCGGCAATTGGTTCGTATCACCGGTAAGGTTTTTATTGACCTAATTAGGTGATCAACCATTAGTTCACCACGGTAGATGAGAAGCCTGTGGGGACGGGAGGGGCGTCCCTCACTCCTGGGCAAACGATCTGCCGATGATACCGGAACCAGGACCGGACCACTCGACGTGACCACGATGACCGTCATCTTGGCTGATATGCGGGAGCCGACTTCTCGGAGGCGGATGGCGTCGCATCATCGATCCGCCGGCCGGCCCCGCATCTTTTTGTGCGCCTTGGACGGCGCCGCTTTCCCGGCTTCGGGCCGAGGCCTCTTCTGACCCGCCCACACACCTCCGATCCATGGCCGTCCGATGAGAACGAACCTGCTCTGCCTGCTCCTCACCTTGGCCTTCTTGGTGCCCGCGACGCGCGCATCGGTCCTTTTGTCGGAGGAGTTCGCCTACCCCGACGGACCCATCACCACCCACTCCGGAGGACGATGGAACAACCACAGCGGCACCGCAGGCCAAGCCGATGCGACCGCGGGGAAGTTGAACCTCACGGAGAAAGAATCGGAGGACATCAACTCGGCCATCGGCGGAGCGCCCTACGACCCGGCTTCAGGCATCGTTCTGTATGCCCGCTTCAAGGCGACCTTCACCACGCTGCCGTCCGGAGCCGGGACCTACTTCGCCCATCTCAAGGACGCGGCCTCCGGCTTCCGCGCTCGGGTCTTCGCTTCGGTGACCGGTGCGGCAAAGGGCTCCCTCCGTTTGGGGATCGCCGCCACGACGGCCGCGGCGAGCTATCTGCCCACGGATCTGGCGCAAGGCTCGACCCATACGATCGTCGTGCGACACGACGTGAAGGCCGGGACATCCACGCTATGGGTGGATCCGACGTCCGCTTCGGACCTGGATGTCGTCACGACCGATGCGGCCAGCGGGATCCCGGTGCTCGCCTTCGGCTTCCGGCAATCGCTGAGCAGCGGCGCCGGCATGGGCGTCATCGCAGTGGACGACCTGGTGGTCGCGACCACCTTCGAGGAGGCGCTGGCCGGACACCCCGTGGCCCCGCCGCCCGCCCAACCGGTCATCACCCGACCGCCGAAGAGCCAGACCGTGTCGGCCGGCACGGACGTCGTCTTCGCCGTCGAAGCCACCGGGAGCGCGCCCCTCGTGTACCAATGGCAAAAGGACGGCACCGGGATCGAAGGCGGGACCGGGGTGACGCTCACCTTGTCCTCGGTCGTGGCGGCACATTCCGGATCCTATCGCGTCGTGGTCACGAACGCCTTGGGCACCGCCACCAGCGACGAGGTGGTGCTCGTCGTGACCCCGGCAGGCGCTCCGCCCGTCATCACGCGGCAACCGGCCGGTGTCACCCTGGTCTCGGGTGCCGACGCCACGTTCACCGTCAGTGCATCGGGCACCGCGCCGTTCACCTACCAATGGTTCTTGGCCGATAGCGAAGTCCCGGGAGCGACCGCGGACACGCTCACCCTCAAGAAGGCGTCGTCCACGCAAGCCGGCATCTACCGCGTCCGGATCCGCAACCCCTCCGGCCAGACGTTCAGCGATCCGGCGACGCTCACCGTCACCGCTCCTCCACCGGAGGTGATCGCCACCGATATCGCCTTCCTCCGCACGCTCGTGGATGCGGTCAAGTCCACGCCCGTCGACACCAAGCAACTCTACACGGTCGAAGGCATCGTGACCTCATGGACCAGCCTCGCGGTGCCGTCCGACACCTTCTTTTTTCTCCAGGACGCGACGGCTGGCATCGCCGTCTTCGTCGATGGTCTGGCCGGCACCAACTGCCCGCCCGCCGGCGCGAAGGTCCGGGCCACCGGACCGCTCGGGCACGTCAGCGGATTGCTCAAGCTCGACCTCGACGACGCCAACGCGAAGCACCGGATCGAGGTGCTCTTGCTAGGCAACCCGTTGCCGGCGCCCAAGCCGTTGGATGTCCAGATCATCAACGACGTGCCCGCCATCGAACGGCTCGAAGGCAGCATCGTCTCGCTCGCGGACGTCACCATCGACAGCAGGGACCCCAAGTTCCCCACCGGCGCCGCGAACCTCAAGATCACCACCTCGGCCGGAGACGATTTCATCCTGCACGTGGATGCCCGGGTGCTCGATGTCCTCGGCCAGGACAAACCGGATGGACCCGCGACCATCATCGGCGTGCTCGGCCAGTCCGACTCCAGCGATCCGCGCACCTCCGGGTACCAGATCATCCCGACGCGACGCGTCGATATCATCGCCGCGCCGAAGCCGCCCACCATCCGCTTCAAAGCGGAGCTGGCCGGGCTCATCCGGCCGGGAGACAAGCTCACCAACGATTTCAGCGACCAATCGCTGCGGCCCGGGGAGAAGGTCACCCTGCGCTTCGAGGTCACCGATCCCGAGGGCCGGGCATTCACGGTCTCGACGCCGGCCGGCGCTTTGCCCGCCACCGGGGTCTGGTCGCTCAGCAACCGGAGCGCGGACGCCGGAGGACGTGTCACCGGGACGTTCGTCTACACGGCGGCCGCCGACGATTCCGGGGTCGACTTCCCGGTGACCCTCACCGCCGCCAACGATGCCGCGCAGGCCAAGACGGTGGTGGATGTCTATGTCCCGACGGTCGCCGAACAACGTTTGGTCCTCACCGAGTTCTACGCGAACCCGACCGCATCCGCGAACGCTCCGAACGCCAACCCGCTTCACCGCCCCAAACCACAGGGGGCCAACCCGACGCTGAACGACGAGTTCGTCGAGCTGGTGAACCTCTCCGGCAGCGAGCTCGACCTCATCGGTTGGACGATCTCCGATGGGTCGGCCAAGCGGCACCAGTTCCTGGCCACCACGCTGCTCGCGGCCTCCAACGCGGTCGTCGTGTTCGGCGGACCCGCGAACACCAACCGTCCCGTCCTCCCGGCCGGCGTCCGCGCCGAGCCGGCGAGCGAGACCGGCGGCCTCGCGCTGAACAACGACGGCGACGTCATCGTGGTGCGCAACCTCCTCGGTCGCGTGGTGACCCGTGTCGTGTATGCGGGAACCGATCTCGGCCCGGACAGCGCGCTCGCCCGTTTCCCGACGGCGGACGGCACGTTCATCCCGCATCGTTCGGCCAACGAGCGCCACACCACACCAGGGATCCGCCCCGACGGCAAAGCGTGGACCGAAGCCGGCTCGTCGTTGGGCGAGCACCCACCGATCCTCCTATCGGTCGTCCACACCGGCGACAGCATCCATGTCCGCTGGGACACGAAGGCCGGCTTCACCTACTCGGCCCACCGCGCAAGCCGACCGGAAGGCCCCTACGCACCGGTGGCCGGCGGGATCACCACCGGCCGCTTCGCCGAGACACCACCGGTCGATGGCACCGAGGTCTTCTACCGGATGAGCGCGCCGTGAGCGGTCGGCGAGAAAGTCTCCGCGCCGCACGGCATCCGACCACCGACCGGGCTTTCACCCTCATCGAGCTGCTCGTCGTTGTGGCGATCATCGCGGTCATCGCCGGCCTGCTGTCGCCCGCGTTGTCGCGCGCCAAGTCGAAGGCCGGCACCGTGGTCTGCCTCGGCAACCTGAAGCAGTGGGGCGTCGCGACGTTCCTCTTCGCCATGGACAACGGTGATCTCCTGCCACAGGACGGCACGCCCAACGGCACCTCCACCGTGGAAGGCTGGTACGTCGACCTGCCGAGGACGATGGGCATCGCGCCCTATCGCGACATGCCTTGGCGCACGAACCCGGCCGCGCCGCTCGGCCGCTCGGTCTGGCACTGCCCGTCGAACCCGAGGCGCAGCAACACCGACAACCTTTTCCACTACTGTCTCAACGAGCACGTGAACGGGGCCGGGACCGGTGTCCAGGTGAAGCTCGGGACCCTTCCTTGGCCGGCGCTCACCGTCTGGCTCTTCGACAACGGGAAGCTCGCCGCGGTCGCCTCCGCCAACAACGCCCACACGAACCTCCATTCGCGCGGCTGCGATTTCCTCCTGCTCGACGGGCACGCGCAACGTTTCCCGGTCGCCGCCTACCGCGACTTCGCCAACGGCAAAGCCCGCACCAACAATCCCGACCTCCGCTGGTATCCCCACGACGACGGTCCATGACGGTCGGCGGCGCAGCAGACGGCCCACGCCATCGTCCGGCATCCGCGGTGACGCACCCGCCAGCGCGTGACGGGCGCATCTTGGCACTGCCCCCAAGGTAGGGCGGCGCTGCTGCGCCGCCGATACTTCGGCCGAGACCAGCGTCGCGAGGTCCCGGCCGGCTGCGACACGGGCCGACGGCATTCCACGGACGCACGGCAGCGCGTCCCTACCGATTCCTGGGGCAGTGTGCGGATACGCCCGCGCGTGGCGCATCCGACAAATCGTCGTGGACGCTCCTAGGCTCCTGTGCTTGTTTCCCGACAACAACTCCCCGTCCACCCATGTTCCTCTTCGCATCGTTGTTCGCCGGTTTCCTCTTCGCGGTCGGGTTGGGCTTGGTCACGCTCCTGCTGATGGCACGCATCGCCAAAGCGGGGAGCATCGGAGAGATGATGTCCTTGCCCGGCAAGATCCTCCTCACCGTCGGTCTGTTCGTGGTCGTCGGCGTCTCGTTTGCCATCGGCAAGGACGGCAGGGAGTCGGCCCAGGTCATCGCCCTCTTCGCCGTGCTCGTGGCCGCGATCCCTTTGGCCGCGATGTGGTTGCCCCACATCGTCAGCGGCCTGCTCAGCCCGATCCTCGGATCGATGACCGGCGGCGACGAGGAGGTGGAGCGTCGTCCGTTCTATCCGCACGCCGTCGCGCACCGGAAGCGGGGCGAACCCACGCAGGCATTGGCCGTCGTGGAGGCCCAGCTCGCGCTCTTCCCCGGTGACGCCGAAGGCCTGCATCTTTTGGCGAGCATCCATCTCGAAGACCTCAAGGACACGGCCACCGCCGTCGCGATCCTGACGGAGATGGTCGACACCCCGGGCCGGGCGGGCGGCGAGGTGGCGGTGGCGCTCAACCGCATCGCCGAGCTCCAGCTCAACCGGCTCAACGACATCCCGTCCGCCCGCGAGACCTATCAGCGCATCGTCGACCGCTTCCCCGACAGCGAGGCCGCTCTGACCGCGCGCCAACATCTCGCGCATCTCCCGGGCGCCGACCAGCTCGCGCAGAAAACCGAACGGCCCAAGTTGGTGGTCACCCACCACGAGACGAGGATCGGGCTCGCGGACGACCACGGCGCAAGCCAAGCGCTGCCGGAGGACATGGCGGGCGAGATCGATCGCCTGACCGCCCACCTCGATCTGTTCCCGGAAGATTGGGATGCGCGGGAGAAGCTGGCCTTGCTCTACGTCGACCACGCGAACCGCTTCGACCTGGCGACCGACCAGCTCGAACATCTCATCCGCCAGCCAAGCGCCCCGCCCCGCCATGTCGTGCGCTGGCTCAACGAGCTCGCCGACATCCAACTCCGTTCCTCCGACGGCATCGGCGTCGCGAAGCTCACGCTCGAACGCATCGGCCAGGCGTTCCCAGGAACGCAATGGGCCGACCAAGCGTTGAACCGCATCGCCCGCATCGGCCTGAACCGACGGGCGAAGGCGGAGAGCAAGACGCTCAAGCTGGGGGACTACGAACAAAACATCGGCCTCAAGCGGGGCAACGCGAGCATCCCGGATCCGGCGGCGCACACCCGCTGAACCGGAACGGTGCCGTCGAAGCGCGGAGGCCCACGGCCGCGTGGATCGCTCGCGGCGCCAAGACGGCCAGCGCGCGTTTTCGGAGGCCCACGGCCGACGGCTTCACACAGGTCCGCGGAAAAACTCGGCGGAGCGCCGCGCAGTCTGGCGGACGAAGGCGTCCGCGCTCCGTTCCACCGCATCGTTCCAGCTGAGCATCACGGTCCCGGCCTTGGTCTCGGTCTCCGCCCCACGCCGAGAGGACGTCCTCGCCTCTGCGCGGACCGCGGATCAATCCCTCGCCGGAACGGCGTCCGGCCCGGCGCGCCGGCGGAACACGATGATGTGCTGCCGCGGCAGGAAGCCCAAGGTCTCCACCCAATCCAGCGGTTGCTGCGCCATCTCTTTCCGCACCTGCGCCTCGGTCATCTTGTGCAGCGGTTTGATCGGGACCCATTTGTCCTCGCCGCGGTACTCGACGAACACCAGACGACCGCCCGGCTTGAGCGCGCGGCACAAGGACCGGATGATCTCATGCGGATGGTCGCATTCGTGGTAGACATCCACGAAGATGGCGAGGTCGATCGCTGCGGTCGGCAGGTCCACGTTGGTGACGCTGCCGAGCACCGGGACGACGTTGGTGACGCCGTGCGCCGCCACGTTGGTGCGGAGGATGGCGAGCATCTCGGGCTGGATGTCGTTGGCGAACACCTTGCCGGTCGGGCCGACGCGCTTGGCCATGCGCCAGGTCAGGTAGCCGCTGCCCGCGCCGATGTCGGCGACGACTTCTCCGGGCTTGAGCTTGAGCGCCTCGACAAGACGGGTCGGCTGCTCCTCCTCCTCGCGCTCCGGCCGTTCCAGCCACATCGCGCCCTGATGGCTCATGAACCAGGCGATCTCGCGCCCGAGGTACCATTTGCCCGTGCCATCGGGCAACCCGGGCCGGAACTCGTACATCGGGGAAGGAAGTGCAGGAGCGGCCTCCGCGGCAAAGGCGGCAGGAACCAGGTTTCCCCCCAAGCAAAGGAAGAGGGCGAGCACGGCGGCCCAAGGACAACAGGACGGACGGCCCGTCGGGATCGTGTTTGGAGCGTTCATGGGTCGGGTGTGCGGCAGGCCTCCACGAACGCCCGGAACAAGCGGGCGTGTTCCGGCGCTGCCAAGCGTTCGGGATGGTGCTGGACAGACTGGAACCACGGCAGGAGGCCTAGCCCTTCGGACCCCAGTTCCGCGGCTTCGACCACGCCGTCAGGTGCCTTCGCGGAAGCCCGCAACGGCGAGGCCAACCGGTGGATCGCTTGGTGATGCGTGCTGTTCACCCCGAGCGTGGTCGTCCCGGATATCGCCGCGAACCGGGAATCCGCGGGCAGATCGACCTGGTGCGCGACATCGTTGCGGAGGTCCATCTGGTTGTGCACCCCCGCGCTGGCGACCTGGGTGGGCAGATCGACATAAAGCGTGCCGCCGAGGAAGATGTTCACCAACTGGTGGCCGCGGCAGATGGCGAGCAGCGGCTTCCGCTGGCGGAAGATCTCGGCGAGCAGCGCCAGTTCCATCACGTCGCGCGCCGGTTCGGCCAGGTCGCAGGTCGCGAGCAACGTTTCCGGCACCTCCGGCCAGTACCGCCGCGGATCGATATCGTCGCCACCGCTGAACAGGACGCCGCTCGCCTGCGCGACGGCATCCGCCAACACCTCCCGATCGGTCGTCAACGGCAACGACACGGGCAATCCGCCGGCTGCGAGCACCGCGTCGAGGTAACGGCTCGACACGCTGGTCGAGTGGTCGGCCATCTCGGCCCCGGCGGGCGAGGTGCTCGGCGTGATGAGGATCAACGGTCGCATAGGAAGACGTTCCAGACCCGGCCCGCCGGCCCGCTCTTCAATCCGCGAAGGCGTGCTCAGGGAAGCGGTCGCGGATGAGCCGCTTCACGTTGATGACCGCCTCGGGCGGGTTGAGGTCACGTCCCGCCCGGCGCTGGATCGATTCCAGCAGCTCCAGCCAGTCCTGCAGGGGCGGATGCTCGAGCGCATCCCACTCGATGTCCTTGCCGCGCCGTCTCGAGCGCTCGAAAAACCGCCAGTCCTTGCCGACACGTTGGGCGTAGACATGCCGTTTCACCCCGTCTTCACCGGTGGTCGTCCAACCGATCTCTGCTTTAGCGCCCATGGGGGAGAAACATGACGGAAACTGCGGACGAGAAGAAGCCCGTTCATTCCGGCAGATCCACGCTGGCGACCGCCATCGCGGCGATGCCTTCGCGACGGCCGATGAATCCCATCGTCTCGTTGGTGGTGGCCTTCACGCCCACCTTGCGCGGATCGATCCCGAGCGCCGAGGCCAGGTTCTGCTTCATCGCCGGGATATGCAGAAAGATCTTCGGGGCCTCCGCGAGCAACGTCGCATCGATGTTCACGATGCGCCCGCCCCGGAGACCGACCTGCCGCGCCGCTTCCTCCAGGAACACCCGGCTCGGCGCGCCCTTCCACCGCGGATCCGTGTTGGGGAAGAAGTGCCCGATATCGACCTCGCCCAGCGCGCCGAGCACGGCATCGGTGATGGCATGGGCGAGGGCATCGGCGTCGCTGTGGCCGTCCAGGCCCATCGTGTGCGGGATCTCGACGCCACCCAGGATGAGCGGGCGGCCTTCGACGAGCTGGTGGACATCATATCCGATGCCGACATGGATCATGGGCGGAGCAGACAGCAGACCGGTGCTGGAATCCAGAAATCCAGAAGACAGAATCGCGGGCGAAGCGCCGCGGAGCGGATCAGAACCAGCCGAGCCGGCCGCTGTTCGCGTGGTAGAACACCCCGAGCAGACGAGCTTGGACCACCGCGAAGCAGAGCCCGTTGAAGGCATGCCATGCATCGCCGACGAAAGGCACGGGGAGTTTCTCCGCCAAGTACGATGCGCCGAACTGCACCACGAACAGCAACGTGATCAAGGCCACCATCGCCAGATAGCGTCCGGGATTCGCCGCGATCGAGCGGATGACCAGGACAGGATGCAAGCCAGCGATCGAATCGGCCATCGACACGGCCAGCAAGGCCATCGGATAGACGACAAGCCCTGCAAACCCCAGTCCGACCCCGACCCCAAGGACCAACGTGTCGGCGTGCCTCCATCCCCAGAGGCACAAAGCCGCGCCAGGCCCGAAGCAGGCGGCCAAGGTCACGACCCACCTCAGGAACGGCTTCAAGATCTCTTCGGTCCAATCTTCGGCCCCTGGCCATGGAGGCATCGCGTCGATGCCTTGGGCGCTGCTCTGGACGATCCCTTGCAACGCGCCGAAAAAGTAGCCCGTGACCATGAGCGAAAGGATCGTCGCGAACATCCCGGAGAACGAGGTCACCACGCCCATCAACAGGATGAACACCACACCCGAACCGAAGATGACCGCCCCGTCGCCGCAGAACGGATACGCCAAGGCGCCGACCAGACGACCGGCGAAACTCTGGCCGTCGGATCCGGACGGCGGGACCGTCGCCTGCGGATCCAATCCTCGGTCCACGTCGACGCACGCATCCGGGAACATCTCGCCGAGCGAGAGCCATTCCGGTTCGCCTTCCCGTCGAACGAGATCGAGCGGACCGACCTGGCCCGAACGGATCATCCCCGCGACCTCGCCCGGGCTGAACGGCCCGGATGTCTCTCCGTCACGGAAGACGTGGCACCGCGTCGGGTCCGGTGCGGCGGGGGCGTCGCCCGATATCGCCTGACGGAGTCGTAACGGTGGCGAGGACGCCGCCGGATCGAGGTCAGCGGAAGAAGCGGCGTCATCGCGAGGATCGGTCATGGGGATGCTATGCCCCGGATTTAAACTGTTCTGACCGTCGCAGCGAATGGAACTTCGCGGCCCCATTCCAGCGCCCGCTTGCCCAGGTCCTTGGCCGGAAGCCAAATCACGGCTTCCCAAACCTCCTGCACAGGACTACAGAATCCTACAAAAGCCATGAGCACTCTCCGCCTTTGCCTGATCGCGACGGCCTTCGCCATCGCCGCCCAACTCCCGTCGCTCGCCCGCCAAGCGACCGTCGGACGTATCCGCGGTTCGCTCGACAAAGCCACAGGTGGCGCCACCGCGACCCAGTCCAAGAACGCGGCGGCTTCCACTCCGGTGGCGCCGCAGATCGATCCTGCGGCCGTCGCCAAGGCCCAGAAGGCGCGCGATGCCCAGGTGTCGGCCATCGCGGCAGGACAGAACCAACGGAACCAGAAAGCATTGGTCGGCGCGGACCAACGTGTGGTGGATTTCCTCAAACAAAGGGTCAAAGACGGTTCGGCCGGCGCCGCTTTCGACCTCGCCAAACGCTACGAAGAAGGCAAAGGCGTGGAGGAGGACGCCACCGAAGCCCGTCGTCTCTACAAGTTGTCGGCCGAACGCGGGAACGATGAGGCGAAGAAGTGGCTCGAAGAACATCCCGAGCCGAAGAAGGAGACGGCCAAAGAAGGACCGAAGCCGGCTGTGAAGTGAGGCAGGCGCGGCGACGGGGTCCCCGCAAAGGCTCGACGGCGACCAGGACCGCTGGCCGCGGCCGAAGGGCCGGAGCGGTCGTTCTCAGCCGAAACCATGCAGATGGATCCGGGTGGAACGGCCAACTTGGCCGTGCTCGGCGGCAACTTGCCGCCGAGTTTCGGCACGGCCCGCGCGCCCACCGAAGTGTGCATTCCCGGCGCACCTAGAGCGGCGGGCCGGCGGCCGTTCCACCCAAACTTCTACTGCATCATCCTGGCTCAAAGCCCTTCGAGCTTCGTCAGGTCCGGCTTCTGCCGGTGCCACGACGTCGCCTTCTGGAAGGCATCGGCGGCGGCGAGCGCCTCGGCCTCGCCGAACAGTTTCCCGAGGAAACAGATGCTGACCGGCGCGCCGCCGGATTTGTCACCGGTCGGGACCACGACGCACGGGTGTCCCGTCATGTTGGAGTAGAGCAGCGAATTCCCGCTCCAAGCCGGCGCCACCAGCACGTCGAGGTCGCGGAACAAGGCGTCCATGTCGGCCATGAGCCGCGCGCGGACGCGGTTGGCGTCCAGGTAATCGACCGCCGTGATGAAGCGCGCGCTGCGGAAGGAGTTCGGCCAGTTCCAATCGCCCTGCTGCACCAGTTGGTCATCGAGCCCGCTCCGGGTCAGCTCGTCGAACGCAGCCGCAGCCTCCGCGGAAAGCAGCATGTAGAGCGGTTGTTTCGGATGCTTCGGCAGTTCGACCGGCCGGAGCTCGGCACCGATCCGGCGCAACACATCGAGCACGGCGAGGTCATCGGCCTTGTGGTCGTGCTCCTTCTCGAAATCGGACTTGAGATAGCCGACGCGCAGTTTCGTCAGCGGTCTCCGTGAAGGATAGCTGAACGGCGCTTCGATCGCGGCAAGGTCCTGTCCATCGGGACCGCGGATGGCGCCGAGCACGAGCGCGCAATCCTCCGCGCTGCGGGCGAGCGGCCCGAGCTTGTCGAGCGACCAGCAGAGCGTCATCGCGCCGGTCCGGCTCACCCGGCCGAAGGTCGGCCGCAGCCCGGTCACGCCGCAGACGGTCGCCGGCGAGACGATCGACCCGAGCGTCTCGGACCCGATGGCGAACGGCACGAGCCCGGCCGCGACGGCCGCCGCGGATCCAGCAGAGGAGCCGCTCGACCCGTTGATGGGGCTCCACGGGTTGCGCGTCATCCCGCCGAACCACACATCGCCCATCGCGAGCTCGCCCAAGCTCAGCTTCGCGACGAGCACGGCGCCCGCTGCGTCGAGTTTGCGGATGACCGTCGCATCGGTGTCGGGCACCTGGTTGGTGAACGGCGGGGCGCCCCAGGTGGTCCGGATCCCGCGCGTATCGAGGAGGTCTTTCGCGCCGTACGGGATCCCATGGAGCGGACCGCGGAGATGACCGGCCCTGATCTCGGCATCGGCTTTCTTCGCGGCGGCGAGCGCGCGTTCCTCCGTGAGCGTGACGACGCAACGGAGCGGCGGCCCGTATCGCTTGAGCCGGCCGAGGCAGAGCCGCGTGAGCTCCTCCGAGGTGACCTGGCGCGAACGGATCAACGCAGCGAGCTCGGCGACCGAGAAGAACGCGAGGTCGTCCGGATCCGCCGGGCGCTTCACGCCGCGCGGAGGTGTCCAACGGAGCCCCTTCTGCGCCTCGGGCATGACGAAGCCCGGCGGACGCGGATCGAAGACGAGCGCCGGCGCCAGGGGATTCGGCAACGGAACGGCGCGCAGCTCGGCCAACGCCCCGAGCCGTTCTTGCAAGGCGGGCAGCATCTGGATCCGTTCGGCCTCGCTGAACTCCACGCCCGCGACCTTCGCGGCGGCGGCGGCCTCGGCGGCCGTGATCGGCCCGGACCCGGCGGCCCACGCGGCATCGGCCGACGCGACCGCGACGACGACCCAAGCGAAGGCGAGCTGACGCAGGATGGATCTCTTCACAAGCCGATCGTGGCCTCGGCGTGACCGGACACAACCGGGAAACCAGGGCCGGCACCGCGGGGGCGTCGCGAGCCGTCACTTCAGACCGCCCGGGCGCAAATATCAGTTTCTTGCAGGAAGGTGGCGTCGACTTTGCAAGCCGGAGGCTTGCCATCCATTGGCCGGGGGTTGAGCGACAGCGACACCCCCGGTGACCGGCGATGAGACAAGCACCCTGCAAGGGGTGCCAGACCACGACCCGGTTGACGGATCTGCGACCCCTGCCGGGGTCGTGGCGCTGGCCCACGGGATCCGGGGGTGTCGTCGCTGCGCTCCTCGACCCCCGGCTAATGGCTGACATCGCTCCGCGATATTCTTCGGAGATCGATAGGCTGCAAGAAACGGAGATGCGCCCTGATCGCTCCCGCCTGCCGGGGTGCGATCAGAAGTAGCGGCCATAGGTAGCGCGGAGCGGCCCACCGAAGGGACGCTCCCGCTGGATCAGGGTGGAACGGCCAACTTGGCCGTGCTCGGCGGCAACGTGCCGCCGAGCTTCGGCACCGGCCGCGCACCTTCCCGAGAGAGCGTTCCAGGCGCACCTGGAGCGGAGGGCGAGCCATCCGCCCGGACCGGCAGTCGACCCGTTCCACCCGGACCTCGACGGCATGATCTCGGCCCGCCAGGGCCAGATCATTGTCCGCCACTTCCAATCGTACCCGCCTGCCGGTCCCTATGGACATATCCGGACCGACTGCCATTGTCCGGGACCTCTCCTTATGAGCCGAGAACTATCCTTCCGCGCCTACCAGACGGGCATCGCGCTGCTTTCCACGGTCCTTCTCACGGTCGTTCCGGCCTCCGCCCAGGACGTCATCGTCGATCAGTTCGCCGACGAGAGCGAAGTCGCAGGGAAATGGACCCGCTGGTGGGGAGGCGCTGAGCAGACCTACGAGTTCGACGCGACCGTGGATGCCGACAAGAAGGCCGGTTCCGGATCCCTCAAGGCGACCATCGGGTTCGACATCGCGGCGCACGGCGGGGACAACCAGTTCTCGCTGCAGCACTATCTCGACACCGCGGTCGACGGCACGAAGTTTACCCAGCTCGTCTTCGACATCCGGTTCGATCCGACCTCTCCGACACGTCCGAAATCGGGCGACTTCGGATATCTGGAGTACGGGCTCATCCCCGGGGACTACTCCCAGCTCTATCTCGGGAACGTCACCGTATCGGCGACCGCCGCAGGTTGGATCCACGTCTCCGCGCCCATCGATCCCGCGACGCCCAAGCTCGACAAGGTCATCGGCGTGACGTTCAAGCTCTGGGCAGGGGACGGGAATCCGGCCGGCGACAACCGTCTGACCGGCAACACGGTGTTCTGGGTCGACAACATCCGCCTTGTCGCCAATACGAGCACCCAACCGTTGCCGCCTCCGACCTTGTCGGTCCGGAAACCGGTCCCGGGGCTCCAGCTCTTCGCCAGCAAGCCCGGGGCGCAATACCAGCGGCAGAACATCCGGACGACGGACCCGAGCTATGGTTGGGTCGGCAACTCGGCACCGGTGACCTACTCGTTCACCATCGCCGATTATCCCGACGGATCGGGGAAAGGGTTCCAGACGCAGCTTTTCTTGGTCCCTGGGACCGGGATCCCCGCCTTCGAGACCTCGCCCGACTACAACGAACCCGACGTCATCTTCGTCGACCTCCAGAACAACGCCGACGGCAGCGCCTACGCCAGTTTCCGCCACAAGATCGACCAACCGAACGGCAACGCGATGATCTACGGCGCCGGCACCCTCGGCGGCATCGGGAACCCGACCGCGCTCGGGACCTGGAGCCTCACGATGAAGGACACCTCCGCCACGCTGACCACGCCTTCCGGATCCAGCACGAACTTCACCTTGCCGGCCGGGACGGTGGCGCGGTTCGCCGGCCCGCTCTACGCCTACTTCGGCGTCCAACCGAACAGCACCGCCAACATCGGACGCTCGGCGACCTTCAGCCGGATCCAGATCACCGGCGCCGGCACGCCCATCGACGACCGTTTCACCTCCGGCCCGCTCGACCCGGTGACCTGGCAGGGGGTCGCCGAGGACGCCCCCGGGATCCTGCCGGTCCCCGCTGACACGGCCTACGCGCTCACATGGACCCTCCCGGACGCGGGATACAACTTGGAAGCCGGTCCGGGTCTCGCGACTGGTCTGTTCATCGACGTGACGGCGCGATCGGGTCCCATCCAGATCGGGACGCGCAAAGTCGCTTTGGTGTCGGGCGCGGACCTTCCCGCCGCCAGCGGAGGCTTCTTCCGGCTACGACAGCCTTGAGGCGCCGACGGCCCGACGGAAGGAGGACAGGCCGCTGTGGCCTGTCCTTTTTCTTTCCGATGCCGGCGCATTTACGTTCGACAATCGGCATCGCACTCCGTGTCATCGTGGAATGCTCCGCCGTCGGATGATATGGCTCACGCTCTTCGTCGGGCTCGATATCGCGGCGTTCTTCTACTGGCGCTGGCGGCACGAACACCGGTTCGACGCGCCGATCCGGGCCGCGGCGGCGCGCTACGGGCTGCCGCCGGCTCTGGTCAAAGCCGTCGTGTGGCGCGAGAGCAACTTCGATCCCGACGCCGTCGGCAAAGCCGGTGAGATCGGCCTCATGCAGCTCATGGACGAAGCCGCGCACGAATGGGCCGGCGCGATGAAGCTCCAGCAGTTCGGCCACGAGCATGTGTTCGACCCGGGCACCAACACGCTGGCCGGCAGCTTCTATCTCGCGAAACTACTGCGCCGCTACACCGGCACCGACGACCCCCTGCCCTACGCGCTCGCCGACTACAATGCCGGCCGCGGGAACGTGCTCCGCTGGATGACCGGCCCGGCCAGGACCAATAGCTCTGCCTTCCTCGCGCAGATGACCTACCCGTCGACGCGCGCCTATATCGCCGCGGTCACGGAGCGCTATGCGCGGTTCCGCGGCGAGTTCCGATGAACCGGCCCGCCCGTTGCCTCAAAAGTAGATGACACCCTGGCGGGTTGGCCCGGTCGGGGGAGGAAGAGGACGTTGACTCAAAAAGGGTCACACCGGCTTGTATTGGTCACGCGACGACATGAAGGGCATGCGCGTGCCCACCAGGACCCGGGCCTCGCTGATGGCGGCGGTCTCGGCCGTGCGATGGAGATCGGCCAGGTCCCCCTATCAGCCCCACTGCTCGAGGATCGAGGCGATGTCCGGCTTCAGGCGAGGATCACGGAAGCGCGCGCAGATCTTCCGATGTCTTCAGCGGGTTGGCGAAACGATGGGCAGGATCGCCGAGGAAGGTCGCCCGATGCTGCTGCGCCGGCGCGGGTATCTCGGAAAAGACAAGCAGACCGGCCATGACCGCCAGCAAGACCCGCAGCTTGGACGTCATGCCGAGCCCGTAGCGAAAAGCCACCGCGCGCGACCCTCCAATAGTGCGGCGCGAGGCGAAGGCGCCGCGACGCGGTCGGCTAGAGAGGTCGCCCAAGAAAAAGACCGCGCTCCTCGCGGAGCGCGGTCTTTGGGGATTTTTTCGGCGGCTTCAGCCGACCAGCGCCGCGTTCGGCGCAGGCAGGAGCAGGAGGCCGTTCTCGGGACGCGGTGCCCGGGGGGCTTTCGGTGCCTTCTCGGGGCGAGGAGCGGGCTCGGGCTTGGGCAACGGCTTCTTGGCCGTCTCCAGCAGACCGTTGGCGAACTCGATCACGTGACCTTGGTGGACCAGCCAGTGCAGGTCCGTGAGCAGGGCCTGCTGCTCAGGCGTCGCCTTCGGAGCGGCGGGGGCGGGGGCCGGTGCGGGAGCCGCGGCGGCATCGGCCGGGGCGACGGAACCTTCAGCGGCGACCGGGGCCTCGGGGGCAGCCGGAGCGGGAGCAGGAGCGGTTTCGGTGACGGCCGGCGTCGGCGCGAGCGCGGCGAGCAGCTTCTTGCGCGAGGGGTTCTGGGTCGCGTTGATGAAATCGATGATGCTCTTCACGCCGTTCGACACGAAGCTGGTCTCCAGGTCGAGATAGTGCGGGCGAGCGATCGACACGTGCACGATGGCTTTGTCGCGTTTGAAGAACTGCAGGCCCGCGCCGGCGAAGGCGGCGCTGAGCGCCGTCATCGTGCGGATCGGGAACTTGCGCTCGCGCTCCAAGGTGACGCGCAGCACGCGCAGCAGCGGCTCGGGCAGGCGAGGACCGGCCTGCTCGCGCTTGAACTGCCAGGAGTTCACCGACTTCACGAGGTTCGCGAGGTGGGTGGCCTTGAAGTGGGTCTCGACCTCGGCGAGCGAGCCGAGCTTGAGCGGCTCGGGCACGTTGAGCGCGGTGTACTCGAGGCGGGAGCTCTGACCCTCGATCCACTGCTTCACCACGGCCTCGTCCTTCACCATGCGGACCTTCGACTTGAAGATCTCGAACGGCAGGCGGGGCGCGCGCTGGGCGTGGATCTCGCGGAGACGGTCCTGGTAGCCGTGATAGTTCGGCGGGCCGAGGATGATCTCGTCGAACTGCGCCACGAGCGTCCAGACGCCCTTGGGCGGGTCGCACGGCTGCTTCTCGGTGAGATAGAACGTCTCGAAATGCGCGTTGAGCACATGCCGGGCGGCCTCGGCCTCGCTGAGCCAGACGCTGTCGTCGAGCGAGCAGACGAACAGGGGCTGGAGCACCTGGCCGTCCTGGCCCTTCATCACGCGGAAGGTGACCTCGTAGCGTTCGGGCTTCTGGATGACCAGGCCGGCCACCTCGAGCAGCGGATACGCGCGGCCGCTCATCTTGATCTGGCGGCCCAGCGACTGCACGCCGGCGGGCTCGGGCCGGAGCTCGAGGTCGACCGGGATGAGGGGTTCGGGCTGGAACTCGCGACGATCGTCGCGGCGCGGGCCGCGCGGGTCGCCGCCGGCACCGGGTTCCCACTTGAGCCCGGGACCACCGGGACCACCAGGACGAGGGCCTTGGCCAGGACCGCGGCCGGCGTCACGGCGCGGGCCACCGAAGCCACCAGGACCACCAGGGCCTCCGGGTCCGCCCGGCCGCGGGCCGCCGAAGCCGCCGGGGCCGCCGGGGCCGCCGGGACGTCCGCCGCCAGGGCGAGGTCCGCGGCGATCGCCACGGTCGCCGCGTTCGGCGCCTTCCGATCCGCTATATTTGGCATAGCGGTTCGGGTCGGTCGGCTGCTGTGCCCAAGCGGGCAAGAAGGCCTTCTCCAGGTCGAGACTCAGTTCCAAGGGTTCGCTCATAGATAAAAAGGCCCCGCGGATAACGCGAGGTTCGTTCGGCAAAAGCGGGCGGAACATGGGGAGGGAACAATCGAATTGCAAGTGCCGCGATATCGCGTCTTTCCGGGCGGCCCCCCAGGGACGGAAGTTCCCGCTTGCGATGCCCGTGGGCGGCTCCCGAAGCTTGCGCCCATGGAATCCGGTCCCCAGGGCGGCGCAACGCAAGGATGGCGGCGATGGCTCGACCAGCCGGAGATCCCGCGCGCGCTCCCGTTCGTCCTCTTCCTCGTCCTGACCGCTCTCCAAGGGAAGTTCTTCTCCGGCTCGGAATATTGGCTCTACGCGTTGAAGACACTGCTCGCGGGCGCGATGCTGTGGGCCTTGCGCGGCTGGCTGCCGGAGATGAAGTGGGCCTTCAGCGCGGAGGCCGTGATCGTCGGCGCCGGCATCGCGGTCCTGTGGATCGGGCTCGACGGGCGCATCCCGTCGCTCGACCAGCTCTGGGGCTCCGTGGAGAAGCTCGTCACCGGCAAGACCCCTGAGCCGGCCAAACCGGAGGAACCCTGGAACCCGCTGGCCCGCTTCGCCGGCAACCCGGCACTGGCATGGACTTTCGTCGTGGTGCGCGTGCTCGGCCGCTCGCTGGTCGTGCCGCCGCTGGAAGAGATCTTCTACCGCTCGTTCTTCTACCGCTACATCGCCAACCCGAAGTTCCAGGAACTTCCGTTGGGCATCTGGCATCCCGTCGCGTTCGTGGCGACCAGCGCGATGTTCGGCCTCGCGCATCCGGGCCAATGGGCGCAGGGGATCATCTGCGGCGCGGCGTTCCAGTGGCTCGTGCTGAGGAAGAAACGTCTCGGCGACGCGATGCTGGCCCACGCGACGACGAACCTGCTCATCAGCGGCTACGCCATCGCGACCCACCAGTGGCGCTTCACTTGAACGCCGGACCCGTGAGCTCGCCGCCTCCGTGCGTGGTCTTCGAGGACGCCCATCTGCTGGTCGTCCGCAAGCCGGCGGGATGGAACACCCACGCGCCGTCGCCCCATGCCGGCGAAGGCATCTACGAATGGCTGCGGCACCGCGAGCCGCGTTGGGCCACGCTCGCGATCATCCACCGTCTCGACAAGGAGACCAGCGGCCTCCTCGTGTTCGGCAAGACGCCGGAGGCGAACCGGTCCCTCACCGATCAGTTCGCCGGACGCGAGGTCTCGAAGCGCTACCGCTTGGTCACGGATCGGACCGTGCCGCGCGACGCCATCGTGACCACCGCGGCGATCGCTCGGGCCGGCGACCACTACGTCGCGCGCCCGGACGGCCTCGGCGGCGAACCGGCGGAGACGCGGTTCCGCGTGCTGGAACGTGCGCCCGGCCGCACCGTGGTCGAGGCGGAACCGGTCACCGGCCGCACGCACCAGATCCGCGTCCACGCCGCGGCAGAAGGCTTCCCCATCCTCGGCGACGTGCTCTATGGAGGCACGCGTTCGGCGCGCGTCTGCCTGCATGCGGCACGGCTGGAGCTGCGGCATCCCGTCACCGGCGAGGCGCTGGCCTTCTCCGACGAACCCGATCTCGCCGCGAGCGCCGCGGATGCTTTGCGCGCCGCCTGTGTCGCGACGGACGAGACCGATGCCTTCCGCCTGCGGCACGGCGGGTCGGACGGATGGCACGGTCTCCACGCCGACCGCCTCGGCGAGCACGTGCTCACGCTCGGGGAACGGCCACCGACCGCCACCGAGACCACGGAGCTGATGGCGGCCCGGGGCCCGGGACTTCCAGAGGCGCGGGGCATCTACCATAAGACGCTCACGCGGCATGTGCGGCAGACGACCACCGCGGAGACCTGTCCGCAGCTCGTCTCCGGCACCGCCGCGCCGGAGCGGTTCACGGTGCGCGAGAACGGGGCGCGGTATGAGCTGAGCTTCGCGGAAGGTTATTCGGTCGGGATCTTCCTCGACCAGCGCGACAACCGCCGACGGCTCCTCACGGGCCATGTGGCCGGGGGATTCCCGCTCTTCCCCGGCGGCCCGGCCGGCAAGGAGGTTCTCAACTGCTTCGCCTACACCTGCGCCTTCAGCGTCGCCGCGGCGATCGGCGGCGCCCGGACGACGAGCCTCGACCTCTCGCGCAAGTACCTGGACTGGGGTCGGCGGAACTTCACCGCGAACGGCCTCGATCCGGCGGCGCACGACTTCATCTTCGGCGACGTGTTCGACTGGCTGCGGCGTCTCGGGAAGAAAGGGCGTCAGTTCGATGCCGTCCTGCTCGATCCGCCCACCTTCTCGCGCTCGAAGGAGCACGGTGATTTCCGTGCGGAGGACGATTACGGCGAGCTGGTCGGCCACGCGCTGCGCGTGCTCAAACCCGGTGGCGTGCTCCTCGCGTCCACCAACGCGGCGCGGCTGCTGCCCGAGACGTTCCTCGCACAGGTCCGCGGTGCCGTCCTCGCCGCCGGACGGCGCCCGGTGCAGGAACACTACGTGCCGCAGCCGCCGGATTTCCCGGTGAGCCGCGACGAGCCCGCGTACCTGAAGACCGTCTGGCTGCGGGTCTCGTGAGCCGTGGCGGAGCGGGGCCCGCCGGCCGCTCGCGGGACGCGTGCCGGAATCCGATCGCCCAGGCATTGAACACCGGTCCGATCGCGTCCATCGTGGCGTGGTGGACCTGCCACTGGCCGTGATCATCCCGCTGCTGCTGTCTTTGGCAGCGGCGAGCTTCTTCTTTGCGGCGGCGGAATCAGCGTTCTTCTCGCTCGGTCTCTGGCGCGCGAAACGCCTCGTCGAGACGCGGCCGGCCCGCGCCGCGGTGGTGGTCCGACTGCTGTCCGGACCCGATGACCTGCTCGCCACATTGGTGCTCGGCAACTCGCTCGCGAACGCGTTCTTCGTCGCGTTCGCGTTGTTGGCGTCGATCCACAGCGGATGGCCGCTCGCCCTGTCCGCGCTCGGGTTGTTCGCGACGTTGCTGCTCTTCTGCGAGGTCACGCCCAAGGCCTTGGCCGTGCGCCGTCCCGACGCCTGGGCGCTCCTGGTCGCCGTGCCGCTGGAATGGCTCGTGCGCCTCAGCCGTCCGGTCCGGCGCCAGGCCCAAGGCCTGATGGACACGGTGCTCCGCGTGCTCACGCCCCGCTCGATCAAGCCCCAGAGCGCCGTCTCCGACGAAGAATACGCCGACCTCGTCGAACTGGCCCACCAGCAGGGCGCGCTCGGCCGGGCCGAAAAGGAGCTGATCCTCCAGATCCTCTCGCTCGACCAGCGCACGGCCCGGGACATCATGCGTCCCCGGGCGCAGATGGTGATGCTGCCCGACGACCTGCCGCCCGAGGAGCTCATCGCCGCGGCGCGCAAAGCAGGGCACCATCGCATCCCGTTGTACGACGAGACACCCGACACGATCGTCGCGCTGCTCAACACGCGGACGCTCCTGCTGGATCCCGGGACCGGGCTCGACGATGCGCTGGAGTTCCCGTCCTTCGTCCCGGAGAGCATGAACCTGCTGCTGCTGCTCCAGGCGCTGCAGCGCCAACAGCGCGGCCTGGCCATAGTGCTCGACGAGTTCGGTGGCACCGCCGGGCTGGTGACGCTGGAGGACATGCTGGAAGCGGTCGTCGGCCCGATCCGCGGCGAGGGCGAGGCGGCCGGGTTCGTGATGGAGAAGCTCGGCGCGGGACGCTGGCGCGTGAACGGCCTGATGCGCTTGGACGACTTCTGCCGGGAACATCCGGCGCTCGGCGAGGTCTCCGGTGTCGACACCTTGGGCGGCCTCGCGGTGAAGCTCGCCGAGGTGGTGCCGACCGTCGGCGAAACGTTCTCGTTCCGCGGCCTCACGCTCACCGTGAAGGCGGCCGACGACCGGCGCGTGCGCGAGCTCTTGGTGGAGACAGGAGGGCCGGCGTGATCTCGTTATGGCTCCATTGGCTCGGGATCGGGGGCTGGCTCGTCCTGTCGTTCTTCATGTCCGGCATGGAGACGGGCGTGATGGCGCTGAGCCGCCTGCGCATCCGGCAATGGCTGCGCGAGGGGAGGTCCGGCGCGCGCACGTTGCTCGGCTACCTCGACCACCCGGAGAACTTCCTGTGGACCATCCTGGTCGGGAACACGCTCGCCAATTTCGCGGCCGTGGCGCTGATCACCATGGACCTGCACGAGGCGCTGGGCGATCGGCCGGTGCTGTTCTGGTGGGCGTTCATCGGGGTCGGAGCGGTCGTGTACCTCTTCAGCGAGCTGCTGCCGAAGACGCTGTTCCGGCTCTTTCCCAACCGTCTCTGCCTCCGGCTGGTGTGGCTCTTCCGCATCCTGCATTTCGCGCTCTCGCCGCTGGTCGCCTTCGTCGGGCGCTTCACGGCGCTGCTGCTGCTGCTCACCGGCGGGCGCGCGCTCACCGGACGTCTCTTCGGCAACCGCGACGAGTTCCGCGCGCTGATGCAGGAGAGCGGCGCGGCGCTGAATCCCGCGGAGCGCACGCTCATCGACCGCGTGCTCGACCTGCAGACGCGCACGGTCGGACAGATCGCGACGCCGCTGGAGAAAGCCGACACCGTCGCCGCGGCCGCACCGGTCGCCGAGGTGCTCGCCCTCTGCCGCGACCGGCACCACACGCGCCTGCCGGTGTGGGACCGCGCGACGGGTCCGCGGCGGATCGTCGGCGTGGTGAGCCTGCGCAACCTGCTCCACGGCGAGGCCGCACCGGCGCGCCCGACGGCCGGCGATTGGCTGCGTCCGGCGCTCTTCCTCGACGAATCGACGCGGCTGGAGGATGCGCTCCAACGTCTCCAGCGCGGCGGCGAACACCTGGCGATCGTCGTGGACGCCACCGGCAAGGAGCGCGGGATCATCTCCATCGGCGACATCCTGCGCGTGCTCTTCGGGGAGGTGGCGTTGTGAAACGCGGTCCGCTGCGGGCGGAAGTGGCGGACACGGCTGGTGAGGTAGCGCAGACTGGCAGTCTGCTGTATCGCGGGTTGGCAACCCGCTGGGCGTTGATGTTTCCAAGGCGAACGAATTGCCGCCGCCCTGGCCGGCTACCAGCCGGCGACACGGCAGACTGCCAGTCTGCGCTACGTATGCCCGCCACTTCTGATCGCACCCAACGCGGTCCGCTGCGGGCGACGGATGACGGGAGAGCCGCCGGCGGGTCCGGCCCGGCCACCGCATCCCGCGCCCCGCGCCCCGCGCCCCCTGCCCCGCGTCCTCGCGCATGAACCCCGACCTGCTGCTCACCATCGCGCTGAAGCTCGGGCTCGCGCTCCTGCTGATCGTTTTCAACGGTTTCTTCGTCGCGGCCGAGCTGGCCCTCGTGAAGATCCGCGACGGGCAGCTCGACGCCCTCATCGCGCAGGGCAAAGGAGCGGCGCGGATCGCGCGGGGCCTCAAGCAGAACATCAACGCCTGCATCAGTGCCACGCAGATCGGCATCACGCTCGCCAGCCTCGCGCTCGGGCGCTTCGTGGAGCCGCTCGTAGAGCTCGCGGCGATGCCGGTGCTCACCCGGCTCGGGCTCGCGCACCACCACTGGCTGGTCGAGACGATGTCCTGGGGCGGGTTCCTGGCGGTGACCTTCGTGCTCATCATCGCCGGCGAGATGGTCCCGAAGGCGTTGGCCATCCAGAAGACCGAAGCGGTCGCGCTCGGCGTGGCCCGGCCGTTGTCGTGGTTCCTGAAGTTCGCCCATCCGCTCATCTGGCTGATCGACACCAGCGCGCGCTGGCTGCTGGCGCGGTTCGGCATCGATTCGCGCGAGGAGGAGGGCGCCCACTCGGAGGAGGAGCTGCGCCTGATGTTCATGGCGACCAGCCGCGAGAACCTCGCGTCCGATCTCAGCCGCGAGCTGGTGCTCAACGCTCTCGATCTCCGGCGCCGCGTGGTCGCGGACGTCATGCGCCCGCGCCGCGAGATCACCGCGCTCGGCACCGCGATGCCCTTCGCCGAATGTCTGGAGGTCGCGGAGAGGTCCCGCTATTCGCGCTTCCCGCTCTGCGAGGCCGGCGACCTCGACCGCTCGATCGGCGTGGTGCATTGCAAGGACCTCTTCGCCCACCGCGGCACGGCCGGCACCGGCGCGGACCTCACCGCCCACGCGCGCAAGCTGATCTACGTGCCCGAGACCGCGCGGCTGGAGAAGCTCCTCCAGCTCTTCCTCGACCGGAAGCTGCACTTCGCGCTCGTGGTCGACGAATACGGCGGCACCACCGGCATGATCACCTTGGAGAACGTGCTCGAGGAGCTGGTCGGCCAGATCCAGGACGAGTTCGACCACGAGAAGCCCCGCCTCGTCCGGCGCGGCGACGACGCCTGGGAACTCGACGGCGCGCTGCCGCTCTTCGAGTTGGCAGAGCTCACCGGCGAGATCTTGGATGTGCCGGACGTCGCGACCGTGAGCGGATGGGTCACCCAGCAGCTCGGCGGCTTCCCCAAGCGCAACGACCGCGTCCACCTGGGGCGGTTCGAGCTGACGGTCGAGGAGCTCGCCGGCCTGCGCGTCTCCAGGTTGGGGCTGCGGAAGAAGCCCGCGCCGATCGAGGTTTCCGCGGAGCCGCGTTAGCCCTGGGTGCCGTCACCAGCGTCCGCCCTGCACCGCGCGGTGGACCGCGTACCCCGCGCCGACCGAGACGAGCACCACGGCGTCCCATGCACCGGCGAGCGCGTTGCCCAATGTCAGGAACGCCGACAGCAGGCCCCACACGAGCAGCGGATGCCAGTCGGTCGGCTGCTTCACCGGCTGTTTGTTGAGCAACCACGGCGTGGTGAACCCGTAGATCGCGAGGGTTGTGAGCAGCCATCCGAGGAAGTCCACCCACGGCGCGGTGTGCCATGCCCAGACACCGCGCGGCGTCTCCCACACCCACCAGGCCCGCGCATGGGCGAATGGCTCGAGCGCCAGGGCGGTCAGCAGCGAGAGCAGCGCGGCGACGCCCATCACCCAGAAGCCGTAGTAGGTGAGCTTGCGCCAAGGGCGCAGGATGAGCCGGGCCACGCCGCGGCAGGCGATGGCGAGCGTGATCCAGACGAAGGGCAATCCCCACGGCACGTGCCGCAGCAGCCGGTCGCCCATCAGACCGCTGGATTCGCGCCGACCGAAGGGAACGTCGGTGACGCCGCCGATCCAGTGCACCGCCAGGCCGATGCCGCCGGCGAGCAACGCGGTGGCGACGACGTTCTGCAGCGGCAACCGGCGGGCGAGGCCGACGAGCAGCGTCGCCGCGGCAAGCGGCCAGAGCAGCGCGTCGAGCCAAGGCAGGTCCACCGGCCACGGCAACCGCAGCACGAGCACGGCCGAAGAGACGGCGAGCCAGCCGACGAAGAAGCCGAGCACCGGTTTGTGCAGGCGCCCGGGCAGAGGGTGCTGCCAACCGGGCGTGGTTGCGACGGAAGGATCGGCGGACACGGAAGCGGATTGGACCATAGGCGTCGGTCCAAGGACAGAGCGAGAGAACGGCACGGCGACGGCGCATGGGTCCTGATGGTCGGCAGGAACTCCGTTCGACCCGCCGGCCGTGACGCGCAGATGGCAGCAGCGCTGCGCAGGGCCCCGAGGTCCGATCCGTGCCCGCAGCCTCCGGTCTTTCTGCTGCGAGGACGGGCATCCATGGGGCACGGTCAGAGTATCCCGATGAACCGGCCCACCGCCCCGCAGCCCTTCGCGACGCGATCAAAGCGATGCTCGTCGAGACGCTCATGCTCCAGAGAACCGTCGCCGAGATCGCGGACGCGCAGCCGCTGTTCGGTCCCGAAGGACTCGGTCTGGATTCGGTGGACGCCCTCCAGTTGGTCGTGGCGCTGGACAAGGGCTACGGCCTGAAGATCTCCGATGCCGAGGTCGCGAAGCAGGCGCTACAGAACGTGACCGCGATGGCGGATGCCGTGCTGGCCCACCAGGCAAAACGATGACGATGGCCGGTCTTGGGTCTGGGGTCTGGGGTCTGGGGTCTGGGGTCTTGGGTTTCAGGTGTTGGGGATGTGAGGTTCAGGGTGATTTCTCCACGCTTCCCTTCGCCGCGAAGGCGTGGCCTTATCGGGACGCTCCCATGAAACCTGCCCAGCAATGGAATGGTGTCTTCTCGCCCGAGAAGACCGACCTCTCCTCCGTTGTGCCCTAGCCGGACATCACCCGCCCCCGCCATGCCCGCCATCCTGAAGACCACCCCCGAGACCGCGCAAGTCGATGGCCACCAGTTGAAATGCCTGATGTGCCACAACGAGTCGTTCCACAAGCGTCGTTCCCACATCGACGTCGCACTCAGCATTTCGATGAACCCCGATTGGGCGGACCGACAGGCCTACTGCCTGGTCTGCGACCACTGCAGCTTCATCCACTGGTTCATGGCGAAGTGAGGCCGGGAGACCGCGTTGCCCGCACGCCGCCGCGGTCGACCGCCGTGCGGACGGTTCGGGATCCCAGCAGAACCGGATCCACGGGACGACCGACTCCCGCACCGTGGCCCCGGGCGGGAACCTGATCAAGCGGTAGGCGGCGTCGAGTCGGAGCCCCTCATCACGTCATCGGGCCGAAGCGATCCAACGCTCGTCGCGTCGGGACCACCGACGTCGACGGTCATCCCGAAAAACGAAAAACCCTGGCGGGTCGCGCCAAGGTCAGGGGGAGGACCGGACCGGATCAGCGGCGTTGCCGGCGCTTCACGTTGAGCTGGGTCAGCGAGTTGAGCAGCGCGGCTTGGACCGTCGCGGTCTCCTCTTCGCTGAGCTTCTCGCTGAGACGGGCCTCGGCGCGCTTGCGGGCTTCTTCCGCCTTGGCCTCGTCGATGTTCTCGGCGCGGATCGCCATGTCGGTGAGGATGGCGACGCGGTCGTCGGTGACCTCCACGAAGCCGTCGCCGACAGCGAGGAAGTAATCTTGTCCGCCCTTGCGCGCAGCGACCTCGCCCGCGACCACCTGGGTCATGAGCGGGATGTGCATCGGGTAGATGCCCATCTCGCCCTCGATCCCGGGGAGGGTGACCATGTCCACATCCTCCGAGTAGATCTTGGCTTCGGGGGTGACGATTTCGAGCTTGATCGTGGCCATTGCGATGTTGGTTCGATGGGCGCGTCGGACGGGCGGATCGCTCGTCCTTCGCCGTCCGTCATTCCTTGATCTCGTCGATGCCGCCCTTCATGTAGAAGTTGGCCTCGGGCACGTCGTCGTACTTGCCCTCGAGGATCTCCTTGAAGCTGCGGACGGTCTCGGCGACCGGGACCTGCTTGCCGGGACGGCCGGTGAACTGCTCGGCGACCGTGAACGGTTGGCTGAGGAACTTCTGGATCTTGCGAGCGCGGAACACGGCGGTCTTGTCCTCGGGCGAAAGCTCGTCCATGCCGAGGATCGCGATGATGTCCTGCAGATCTTTATAGCGTTGCAGCACCTTCTGGACGCCGCGGGCGACATCGTAATGCTCTTGGCCGACGAACTCGGGCGCCAAGGCCCGGGAGTTGGACGCCAAGGGATCGACGGCCGGGAAGATGCCCAACTCGGCGATGGAACGCTCGAGCACGATGGTCGCGTCCAAGTGCGCGAACGTGGTCGCCGGCGCGGGATCGGTGAGATCGTCCGCTGGCACGTACACGGCCTGGAACGAGGTGATCGAGCCCTTCTTGGTCGAGGTGATGCGTTCCTGGAGGTTGCCCATCTCCGCCGCGAGGGTCGGTTGGTAACCGACGGCGCTCGGGGTGCGACCGAGGAGCGCGGAGACCTCGGAACCGGCCTGCGAGAAGCGGAAGATGTTGTCGACGAACAGGAGCACGTCCTGGTTCTTCTCGTCGCGGAAGTACTCGGTCATCGCCAGACCGGAGAGAGCGACGCGGAGACGGGCCCCGGGAGGCTCGCTCATCTGGCCGAAGACCAGCGCGATACGGGACTTCTCGAGCTCCTTCAGGTTGATGACGCCGGCCTCGGCCATCTCGTGGTAGAGATCGTTGCCTTCACGCGTGCGCTCGCCGACGCCCGCGAACACCGAGACGCCGCCGTGCAGCTTCGCGATGTTGTTGATCAGCTCCATGATGACGACCGTCTTGCCGACGCCGGCGCCGCCGAACGCGCCGACCTTGCCGCCCTTGAGGAACGGGCAGATGAGGTCGATGACCTTGATGCCGGTGGTGAGCAACTGCGGGCTGGTGGACTGGTCCACGAGCGCCGGGGCCTGACGGTGGATCGGGTAATACTTATCGGCCTTGACCGGTCCGCGCTCATCGACCGGTTGCCCGGTGACGTCGAACACGCGGCCCATGACACCTTCGCCGACGGGCATGGAGATCGGGGCGCCGAGGTCGAGGACCTCCTGGCCGCGCTTCAGGCCTTCCGTGGTGCTCATCGCGACGGCACGCACCCAGTTGCCGCCGAGATGCTGCTGCACCTCGAGCGTCAGCTTGGTCGCCGCGCCGCCGGGCGGAGTGAAGTCGATGGTCAGCGCGTTGTAGATCGCCGGGAGTGAACCCGAGAATTCCACGTCCACGACGGGACCGATGATCTGGACGATTTTACCTTTGCTCATGGGCGTTGGATGAAGGATCGGAGTGAAAGTGTTCGGCTCAGCCCATCGCCATCGCGGCGCTGGTGATCTCGAGGAGTTCCTTGGTGATGTTGGCCTGCCGCAGCTTGTTGTACTCGAGGGTGAGGTCCTTGATGAGCTGCTTGGCGTTGTCGGTCGCGTTCTTCATCGCGACCATGCGCGCGGACTGCTCGGACGCCTTGGCCTCCTGGAGGAACTGGAAGACCTGATAGTTCAGGTAATGCGGCAACAGGCTGCCGAGCACATCGGCCGCGCGCGGCTCGAAAACGTACTCCCGCGACGCGGCGCCGAGGTCCTGCGCCTCGTTGTGACCGCCGACGCCGGCCTCCAGCGCCTGGAGCTTTCCGATGGGCAGGAACTGCCGCTGCTCGGGCTTCTGCGCCAGCGTGGAGATGAAGTTGGTGAACAGCACGTCCACGCGGTCGACCTTGCCCTCAAGGAAGAGGTTTTGGGCGAACTTCGAGATCGCTCGCGCCTCAGCGAAGGCCGGGACGTCCTTGTAGGTGAACTCGGCGGCGAGCTCGCGCTTCAACCGGGCGACGAACTGCGAGCCCTTGCGGCCGGCGCAGACGTACACGGTCGTGTTCTTGTCGAACTTGGCGGCCTCGCGGAGAAGGTTCGTGTTCAGCGCCCCGCAGAGCCCCTTGTCGGAGCTGATCAGGATGACACCGCGCTTCTTGACCTCGCGCTGCTCCATCAACGGATGGCTGAACTCGCCCGCTCCGGCGGTCGCCGCGGCCAGCACCTCGTTCATCAACAAGGCGTAGGGGCGTCCGGAGAGCGCGGCCTGCTGCGCCTTGCGCATCTTGGCCGACGCCACCATCTGCATCGCCTTGGTGATCTGGGCGGTGTTCTTGACCGACTTGATCCGGCGGCGGATATCGCGCGTGCTGGGCATGGGCGGTTGAGGGACGGGTTTCGGTGAGACCGGCGCGGGCTCAGCGGTAGCTCGGCTTGAACTCGCCCAGCGCAGCCTTCAACTCGATGGCCAAAGCGTCGCTGATGGCCTTCTCGGCCTGGATCTTCTCGACCAGCGGGGCCTTACGGTCGGCCAAGAACTGGGTGAACTTGGTCTGGAAATCCTTGATCTTCTCGACCGCGACGTCATCGAGGAAGTTGTTCTGCATCGCCCAGAGGATGGCGACCTGCGCCTCGACGGGCAGCGGGTTGTACTGGCCCTGCTTGAACAGCTCGACGATGCGCTTGCCGCGCTCGAGCGTCGCCTGCGTCTTCGCATCGAGATCGGAACCGAACTGCGCGAACGCCGCCAGCTCGCGGTACTGGGCCAGGTCGAGCTTGATGCGGCCGGCCACCTGCTTCATCGCCTTGATCTGCGCGGCGGAACCGACGCGAGAGACAGACAGACCGACGGAGATCGCGGGACGGACGCCCTGGTAGAAGAGGTCGGTCTCGAGGTAGATCTGGCCGTCGGTGATGGAGATCACGTTGGTCGGGATGTACGCCGAGACGTCGCCGGCCTGCGTCTCGATGATCGGCAGGGCCGTCAACGAACCGTTGCCGTTGGCCTCGTTCACGCGACCGCTGCGCTCGAGCAGACGGCTGTGGAGGTAGAACACGTCGCCAGGATACGCCTCGCGGCCCGACGGACGCTTCAGCACGAGCGAGACCTGGCGGTAGGCGACGGCCTGCTTGGAGAGATCGTCGAAGATGATCAGGGCGTCCTGCCCGTTGTCCATGAACCACTCGCCCATCGCCGCGCCGGCGAACGGCGCGAGGTACTGGTTGGCGGCGGAATCGGAGGCCGCGGCGGCGACGACGATGGTGTCCTCCATCGCACCGGCCTTTTCGAGCTCGGCGATGACGCGGGCGATGTTCGACTGCTTCTGGCCGACCGCGACGTAGATGTTGTAGACCGGGCGGAAGCTCTTGTCGCCCGAGGCGCGGCCCTGCTTGTTGATGCGGGCCTGGTTGATCATCGTGTCCACGCCGATCGTGGTCTTGCCGGTGGAGCGGTCGCCGATGATCAGCTCGCGCTGGCCGCGGCCGACGGGGATCATCGCGTCGATCGCCATGATGCCGGTCTGGAGCGGCTGGCTGACCGACTTCCGTTTCACGATGCCGGGCGCGATCTTCTCGACCGGGTAGGAGACGTCCGACTGGACCGGACCCTTGCCGTCGATCGGTTGGCCGAGCGTGTTGACCACGCGGCCGAGCAGACCTCTGCCGACGGGGACGGAGAGCAGCTTGCCGGTGGTACGGACCTCGGTGCCCTCGCGGACGCTGAGATAGTCGCCCAAGATGATGGCGCCGACCTCGGTCTCCTCGAGGTTCAACGCGAGGCCGATGACGCCGTTGCCGAAGTCGAGCATCTCGTTGAGCATCGCGTCGGTCAGGCCTTCGATCTTGGCCACGCCGTCGGAGATCTCGCGGACGACGCCGACGTTCTGCTTGGAGACCGACGTCTTGACGCCGGCGATCTGTGCTTCGATTTCCTGGAGGATGCTGCTCATCGGATCAGTGGGAGTTGGGAGTAGAAGGGAGGGGCTGCGTCCAGCCGTTCAAAAAGTGGTTTCCAAAGCGGCCAACCGGGCGGCCACGCTACCGTCGAAGACATCGCTGCCGACCTTGATGCGGAGACCGCCGATCAACTCGGGCCGTACCCAGAAGGTGACATCCAGACCGGGGCCGTAGCGCCGGGTGAGATTCGCCTTGATGGCCTCCATCAACGCCGGGGAGGTCTCGACGGCGTTCTCGACGCGGGCGCTGCGGCGGTCGAGGTCGAGCTTCACCAACCGCTGGAAGTGGGCAAGCGTCGCGGCGAAACCGCGCGGGCGGTGATCGATGACGGCGGTGACGGTCTGGCGGACCTTGCCCTCGTCCAAGAGGCCGTCGACCCGGCAGGCACCGAACAACGTCTTGGCGTCACGACGGGATTGTTTGCTGATCTTCATCGAGGACTAGGACGGAAGAGATCAGGCGGCGAGCTGCTTGTTCGTCTCCTCGGCCAGACGCTGCTGGTCCTCGAAGGTCAGGATCTTGCCGGACACCCTGGCGCTCGCGGCGACCACCAGTTTGCCGAATTCCTTGCGGAGCTCGCCCTTGAGACGGACCAGCTCGGCGTCGCCGGCCTGGCGCGCCTTGGCGAGGATGTCGGCGGCATCGGCCACGGCCTTCTGGCGCTCGACCTCGGAGATCTTGGCCGAAGCAGCACGGGCTTCCTCGATGATCTTGTTGGCCTGGAGACCGGCCTGGTTCAGCAGCTCCTGCGAATGGGCTTGGGCGTTGGCCAGCTCGGCCTTCGTCTTGTCGGCGTTGGCGAGACCTTCGGAGATCAGCCGGCGACGCTCTTCGAGCATCGTCTGGATGGGCCCGACAGCCCACTTCTTCAGGATGAGGGCGACGAGGGTGAAGCTGATGGCGTTCGCGATGAGCGCCGGGACGTTCGCGCCGAACGTCTTCGCGATCTGCTCGACCGGACCGCCCTCGGCCGCCGCCAGAAGAAGGAGATGATTCATGGTGTCGCTGCTAGGAAAGGAGATGGCGCGGGGCCGGAGCCCCGCGCCGGATGGATCACTTGCCGTTCCAGAGGAACAGGGCGAAGAACACGATGCCTTCGGCGAAGGCGGTGCTCAGGATCGCTTGCACGAGGATCTTCGTGGCCGCGCCGGGATTCCGGCCGACGGCTTCGGAAGCGCTCTTGCCGATCATGCCGACGCCGATGGCCGCACCAAAGGCGGCGGCGGCGACGTGGATGTTACCGGAGATTTCTGCGAGCATCATAGCGTTGTCTTTTTTTTGTGTTGCACGGACGTCCCGGCAGTCGTTGCCACCGTCTGACGGCCGAAATCTTCAGTGATGGGCCGCGCCCGGTTCGTGGGCGTGCTCTTCGTCGTGGGAGCAGATCAGCAGGGTGAACACCGCCGTCAGGAGCGTGAACACCAGCGCCTGCACGATGCCGACCATCAGCTCCATGAAATAGAACGGCAGGGAGGTCAACCAGCCGAAGACCGGCCCTCCGAGATGCGTCATCGCCTCCAGCATGTTCTCGCCAGCGAAGATGTTGCCGTAAAGACGGAAGCTGAGCGACACCGGTCGGAACATGATGGAGACGACCTCCAGCAGACCGACCGCGAAGAAGACCACGACCATCAGGACGAAGAGCGGGCCTTTAGTATCCCCTTTGGGGGCGAAGATATGCTTGAGGAACCCCCCCACGCCGTTGGCTTGGATCGCCCAGACCACCCAGCACGCGAAGAACACCATCGACATGGCGAACGTCATGTTGAAATCGGCGTTCGCGCCGCGGAGAAAGGGTTCGGTGACGTGGAACCCATGCGCCGTCTGCACCCCGTAGCCGATCGTCCCGACGCCAGGCAGCAGGCCGAACCAGTTGGTGGTCACGATCAGCAAGAAGACAGTCGCGAAGAACCAGAAGGTCTTCTTCACCAACTCGGCCCCGATGATGCCCTCGATGAACTCGTAGAGCCCTTCGACCAACCATTCCCAAAAATTCTGGGCCCCGCGAGGGACCATCTGCATATCCTTGGTGGCCAAGCGTACAGCCAGCACGAGCAGCAGCGCCACCGCCCAGCTGACGACCATAGAGTTGGTCACCGGCAGCGGCCCGACATGGAACAGCACCGGCGCGGCCGTCGGAAGGCCTTCGGAAGCGTGCTCGGCGTGGGCCGCGGCCTCGGCGGCATGGGCCCCGTGTTCCGCTGCGAAACCCGCGAGCGAGAACCAAGCCCACGTCGTCAGAGCCAAAAATGTCCTGATCAAGCGCATGAGATTTCAGGCGAAAAACGAGCGACGTAGGGACGCAAAAACCCCTTGTGAGCAGTCGTTCTCCGAAATGAGGCCGTGAATTTGGCGATACGTGAAATTTTTCACAAGAGGTTTTTTCCAGGAAGTTGGGGACACTGGCCGACGCCTGCCGCGACCCGCGTTTTCGGGCCGATTCCGCTCGCCCGGCCCTCCGTCCGCGTGCGAAATCCCGCCCATGCCGGATGACTGGACTTGGCTGCTCAAGACCGCGCACGACGAGGTGGCCGCGACCCTCCGTGCGTTGCCTGCGGAGCTCCGTCGGCACGCGGAACCGCTCCCCGTCAGCTATGAACCTTGGCCGAGCGACGAACTGGTCGAGGACGGCCTCGACCCCGACCTTCTCGGCCTCTTCGTCGGCGACGGCATCGGCGTGGCCGACGGCGAGCAGAGTCCCCTGCCCCGGCAGGTGTTCTTGTTCCTCGAGAACCTCTGGGATTTCGCGGAAGGCGACCCGAAGACCTACCGCGAGGAGGTCCGCATCACGTACATCCACGAATTCGGACATTATCTGGGTCTGGACGAGGACGAGCTCGAAGCGCGCGGGCTGCTGTGAAACCGGTCGTCCCGCTGCCGGATCAGAATTTTTCCGCCCGCAGCACCCGCACATCGGATTCGAAGGCGATCATCGCATAGCGCGGGAAGAAATCGCCGCCCAATCGCTCAAGCAACCGCGCGGCGACCTCGGGCTTCACGATGACCTCGACCTGGATGTTCGCGTATTCCGGGATGTCGGCGAGACGCCGGCCCTGCGAACCGTCGCCCTCCACCGGGAAGAGCGTCCAGCCGTGGGCGCCGACTTCGCGGAGCAACCGGGTGACGGCGTCGCGGGCATGCGCTTCGCACACGATCGTGACCCGCTTCATCGGATGGGTGATCATCTTCAGGAATAGAGCCAGCGGGCGACCGCGAGGTAGGCCGGGATGCCCAACGCGATGTTGAAGGGGAAGGTGATGGCCAAGGACGCGGTCAGATGATAGGTCGGGTCCGCGTCGGGCAACGACATGCGGATGGCCGCCGGTGCGGCGATGTAGCTCGCGCTCGACGCGAGCACACCGAGCAAGGTCGCGCCGCCCAACCCGAGCCCGGTGAGCTGTCCGAGCCACACGCCGAGGCAACCGTGCAGCAGCGGCATGACGATGCCGAAGGCGAGGAGGAACGGCCCGACCTTCCGTAGGTCCCCGGGCCTACGGCCCGCGACCAGGCCCATCTCAAGCAGGAACACGTAGGGGCCGAGCGACCGGCCGGCGACAAAGTAGTCCTCCTTGGACGACGACCCTTTGCGGAACGCGAAGATGCCCAGGTAGAGCACGATCGCGAGACAGACCAGGACGACGAAGGCGGGGATCACGTCGGGTCCTCCTTGGACCGGCCCGGTCCGGCCGGCGGCGTCTCGACCAGATCCAGGTCTTCCGGCCCCGCGAACCGCACCATCACCGCCATCAACGCCGCGGCCAGCAAGGAGTACCCGACATGGTAGGCCGGCCCGACCGGCAGGAAACCGAGCACGAGCGGATGGATCTTCTCCCAGTTCCAGAAGTCTTGGTGGAGAAGGTAGAACGCCGCGACCAGCAGGGTGAGCGAGACGCGCTTTTCAAAGGATCTGTGAGGTCAGAAAGCGAACCGCTGCCAGATCTCGGAGCCTCCCAAGATGAGCGCGCCGAAGAAGCCGAGGCAAAGCGCGAACGCGAAGCATCCCGCGAGGAAGACCGCTCCGTCCCGCTCCAGACCCGCGGCCGCGAGCAGGACGATGGTGACGGCCGGGAAGGCGTTGCTGAACGGCACCGGCAGCGGCAGGAGCAGGAGCGCGCCGCAGACGAGGATGACGGCCCCGCTGACCCGTTGGAACACGGCCGGGAACTCGGGGTAGAAGAGACGGGGCCGCAACAGCTTCTCGATCCGGCACAGGATCCGGCTCGACGCCAAAAGGATCTTCGGAAGGAACCGGGCAGGCAGCACCCGCGCCTCCACCCGCGCCGGCAACCAAGGCCTTTGTGCCAGCGCCATGCGCAGGCCGAGCAACGCGATCAACGAACCGAACAGCGTCGAGAGCCCCGGCAACGGGACCGGGGTGATGAACGGGAACGCCAAGAACAACAAGACGGCGTTGTGGCCGCGCAGCTGAAGCACATCGGTCAGCTCACCGAGACGGACGGGGCGGTCCGAGAACCGCGCCGCCAACCGGGCAAGCTGGCCGGAAAGGGCACGCTTCAACGGGTCCGGGCGAGGAACCGCCGCCGCCGGGGTGTCTTCTCCCTCCACCGGGACCGGGACGGGCATCGCGACGGGAGTCTTCATGCAGATGAGCGGCGCAGATCCCGGAGTTGCTCGCGGAGGGTGTCCAAAGCGGTCTGCAGGGCCGCGACCTGGCGGTCCACGGCATCGATGCGTGCGGCCTCGTCCCCGGGGCCGGCAGGCTTCGCCGATCCCGCCCGCAACCGCTCGGCTTGTTCGCTGTGCGCCTCGGTCATGCTGTGGGTGATCACCCCGATGAACAGGTTCAGGATGATCATCGTGCCGAACACGATGAAGGTGACGAAGTAGACCGACACGACGAGACCCGGCGAATGGACCAAGGCGCCGGTGAAGAACTCGCCCCAGTTGTCCAGCGTCACGGTGCGGAAGAGGGTGAACAGCGCCGCGGGCAAGGTGGCGAAGTCGGCCTGCCCCGCTTTCCCGAAGAGATGCACCCCCGCCACCGCGTAGATGTAGAAGAGCAGGCCCAGCAGCAGGCTGACGTAGCCCATGGCGGAGAGGCTCTTGATGAGGGCGCCGACCAACAGCTGGAGCTTGGGCAACGCGGTGACCAACCGCAGCACCCGCAACACCCGGACCGTCCGCAGCACCGCCGCGAACGGTCCGACCGACGGCACGAGGCAAAGGACGACGATCAGGGCGTCGAACACGTTCCAACCGTCGCGGAAATGGTCGGCAGGACGCCGGCCATGCCCGATGAGCTTCAGCGCCAGCTCCGCGACGAAGATGCACAGCACCGCCGCATCGAGACCGGCGAACAGGGCCCGGTGCCGGGCCAGCAGACCCGCGTCCGTCTCCAATCCGGCGAGCACGCCGGAGAACACGATCGTCCCGATGACGAGGACCCGGAACGGCCCCGAGCCGGTGATCGATTTCGCGACCTGTGTCATGGCCGCGTCGCGGGTCCGGACGGAGCGGCGGACGTGGCGACGGCCTTCGGCCGCAGCAGCGACATCACCACGGATGTCGCCAGGACCAACACGATGACGCCGAGCGAGACATGGGTGTCGATCTTCCACGCGGTGTGGGCGAGGACCATCTTCACGCCGACGAAGGTGAGCACCACGCCGAGCCCGATCTTCAGATAGTGGAACTTGTCCATCACGCCCGCCAACGCGAAATACAGCGAGCGCAGACCGAGGATCGCGAAGACGTTCGAGGTGTACACGATGAACGGGTCCTTGGTGACCGCGAAGATGGCGGGGATCGAGTCCACCGCGAAGATCACGTCGGAGATCTCGACCAGCAACAGGGCCACGAAAAGGGGCGTGGCCTTGCGGACGCCGTCCTCGCGCACGAAGAACTTGTCCCCGCGGTAGTCCGGCGTCACCGGCATGAGCCGCTTGAACCAGCGCACCACCGGGTTGCGCCCGGGATGGATCTCCTCGTCGCGCTTCACGATCATCTTGATGCCCGTGAGGATGAGGAACCCGCCGAAGATGTAGATGACCCACGAGAACTTCGTGATCAACGCGGCACCGAGCACGATCATGACCGCCCTCATGACGAGCGCCCCGAGGATGCCCCAGAACAGCACCTTGTGCTGGTAGAGCGCCGGCACCGCGAAATAGGAGAACAGCAGCGCGAAGACGAACACGTTGTCCACGCTCAGCGATTTCTCGATCACATAGCCGGTGAAGAACTCCAGCCCCTTGTCGTTGCCCATGAAGTGGGCGATCCCGAGGTTGAAGAGCATCGCCATGGCCACCCATACGACCGTCCAGGAGATGGATTCCTTGAACGTGACCACGTGGGTCTTGCGATGGAACACACCGAGGTCCAAGGCGAGCATCGCCAGGACGAACAGGTTGAAGCCGACCCACAGCCAGATGGATCCAGTCATGTTGTTTGGAAAGGGATCAGGGATTCCGTCCGTCGCCGGGACGGCGAGGGCCACCGGCCCGGGGCAGCAGCGAGACCAGCATGGCGACCGACGCGATCCCCATCAGGGTGATGATGGACGCTGCCGCGAGCTTCTCGGACGCCCCGGACGCCACCGCGGTCCAGCTCACGCTCGCCCGCCACGCGAACACCAGGAACAGCAGGGCCGTCATGCCGGAGGCGGCCCATCGGGCCCACCGGAGCCCGCGCAGCATCAGCCAACCGCACACGACGGAAAGCGAACCGAACGCGCCGCCCGACATCAGGGCGGTGGCGGCCTTCTCCGGGTTCGATAGGTAGCCAGCGATCCCCATGGCGAAGAGGAACAGGCCGTAGCCGATCATGTGGATGCCGGTCCTGGTGTCCATGGTGCGGGGTCAGGGGGTTCAAGACGCGCGCTTGCCGCGGACACCGGGGGCCGGCGAAGAAAGGTTGCTCTTCAGCTTCCTTGCCCGCTTGGCATGCCGGTCCGTGATCTTGTCGCGGACCTGCTTCATCACCTTCTCCACGGTGGCCCGCACGGTATGGTCGTCGGATTCCGCGAAGAGATCGGGGCCCGACGTGACAAGATGCACGGAGATATGGAACGCCGGGCTCGATCCGGCCCGGTGTCCGAACCGGACGACGGCCTCGTCGATCTGCAACCGGGGTTGCAGGGCGAGGATGTGCTCCTCGATGAGGGTGTCCACCGGATCGGTGGAACGGATGTCCCGGTGTTGCACGGAGAGCTTCATATCGGTGTATCGTCCTTTCGGTTTCTGCCGCCGGGTCGTCCCGATGCGCCGACCTGCTCGTCCGGCGCCGACTTTCGAGGTGAAGAACCTGGAGCACCCGGCCCCGCTCCGCCAATACGCCTTTCCGAATGGACGCTTAGCTTTTCCCGAAGCATCATCAATCTGCCATGGAATGGCTGAACTACCATCACCTGCGCTATTTCTGGACGACGGCAAAGGAAGGGAGCCTCGCGCGGGCCGCCGCCAAGCTGCGCGTCTCGCAGCCGTCCATCTCGGGCCAGATCCGCGAGCTCGAGGCCTCCTTTGGCGAGAAGCTGTTCCGCCGGGCCGGCCGGAACAACGTGCTCACCGATGCCGGCCACGTCGTCTTCGGCTACGCGGACGAGATCTTCGCGCTCGGAGCCGAGATGATGAACGCGATGGGACAGCGGCCGGGGTCGAGGACGCTGCGGCTCTACGTCGGCGTCGCCGATTCGTTCCCGAAACTGGTCACCAACGAGATCCTCAAGCCCGTGTTCGCCCTGCCCCAGGAGGTCCACGCCATCTGCCGGGAAGGCAAGATGGAGGACCTGCTCGCCCTGCTCGCCGCGCACCGGCTCGACATCGTGCTCGCGGACGAGCCGCCGGCGAGCAACACGAACTTCCGGGTCTTCAACCATCCGCTCGGGGAGACAGGCACGACCTTCCTCGCCGAGGAGAAGCTCGCGGCCAAGCTGAAGCGCCGGTTCCCCGCCTCGTTGCATGACGCGCCCGCGCTGCTGCCCACGGAGAACACCGCGCTGCGCCGGTCGCTGGAGACCTGGTTCCGGGCGAAGGACGTGCGCCCCCGGGTCGTGGCGGAGTTCGAGGACCTCGCGCTCATGAAGATCATGGCCGCCGAAGGCCGGGGGTTCATCGCCGTGCCGAGCCTCGTCGCGAAGGACGCGATGGCCCACTACCACTTCCGGATGATCGGCCGGGCCGACGATTGCCGCCTGGAGTTCCACGCCATCACCGCCGAGCGCCGCATCGTGCACCCCGCGGTGGCGCGCATCACCGACAAGGCCAGGGCGATGCTCGAAGGCTAGCGCGGGCACGGATGCCAAGGCGCGACGCCCGTCACGGCGGTCTGCTCCCTTCCGGCTGCCCGCCGCGCGCCGGATGGAACGGCCCGAAGGCCGACGGATCGGACCCGGACGGGGCAGCCCGACCGCTCGCCGATGCGCCGGGGCCGCATCCACCGTGGCGCCCCACCGGACACCGACCGAGCGTTCCGGCCTCGGGACGACCTCGAACCCACCGGGTCAAGCCGTCGCCGCCTTCGGGAACACCTTCCGCGCGCCGCTCTGCTCCATCTGGCCGCGGGTCACGCCGAGCTGGCTGTGCAGCTTCAGCTCCTTCCAGAGCTGCGTGCCCGTGATCTCGCCGCGCAGCAGCGCACGATAGCGGGCGATGGTCGTCGCCACCTCGTCGGGCTTCTCGCCCACGAACTCGATCCGGAACTTCCGCAGCCCCAGCGCGAGCAGCCGGTCCACCGATTCCGCGCCGGTCTGCGCCCGGGCGTTGAAGACGGTGTTGCGGCAGCCGGCGTCGGCCTTGAGCGGATGCTCCATGCCCACGCGGTCGCGGAGCTTCACCTCGTGCTTGTCGCAGGGCCGTCCGCAGTCGGTGAAATCCTTGCCCTTCGAGAGGAAGGCGCAGAACACGCAGTGCTCCATATGGAACATGGGCATGTGCTGGTGGATGGTGACCTCGAACCAATCCGGCGGTGCCGACGCCAGCAACGCCTCGAGCTGCGCGGCGTTCAGGTCGTAGCTCGCGGTGAGGTGCTCCAAGCCGTACCGGCGCATGAAGTGCTCGGCGGTCAAGCCGTTCGCCACGTTGAACGAAAAGTCGCCGATGCGCCGGCAGTCCGCGAAGAACCTCAGGTGGTCGGCGTTGCGGACGAGGTAGCCGTCGGCTCCGCACGAACGCACCTGCTTGAGGATCCATTCCTCGCCCGGCTTGGTGATCCGCGGCGGCGCGACCCAGATCGACGGTGCCGGGCGTCCATCGGACGGACGCGAAAGGCCGCAGCTGCGCGCCGTGTGGAAGGTCGTCACGGCTTCGCGGTACCGCTTCGGGTCCTCGAACTCGCAATAGATCGTCTCGACGCCGCACGACAACGCCGCATCGAGCTGCGCGAGGTCGCGGACCAGGACGATGAGCGACGGCTCCTGCGACGGCCGCGGAACCTCCGCTGCGCCGGTGTCGAGGCCCGCGACCGTTGCCGTGGCGCCGGGCCCCGGGGCCGTGGTCGTCCAGCGCTTCGGCTCGGCCCGCAGCGCGTCGAGCTGCGCGGCCGCGTCGCGGCGGATGCGGTTGAGCTCGCTGACGGGGAGGATGACTTCGCCTTCGAGATGGTTGCCCAGTCCGGCGAGATGGAACGGGGTGCCGCCGAGCCGGCCGAGCTGGTCGCGCAATGAAACGTCCGTGAGCGGGCGTTTCTCCGCCTTGGCCAACGGCACCGCGGAAGCGACCTGCACGACATGGCCCTCGCCGTCGCGGAGGACCATCGTGAGCGGCGCGCCGACATGACCATGGACCTCGGCCGTGACCGGCCGGGTGAACCGCAGCGCGTCGCCCTCGAAGGTCTTGCGCACCTCGCGGTCCAGCGCTGGATCATTCGTCTTCCACAGCAGTTGTCCCGGCTGGACGCGGCTGAAATCCACCGCGTCCGGCCCGAAGGTGAGCGCGACCGGTCCCTCGTCCCCCGCTCCGCGTCCCGCGTCCAGCACTTCATAGACCCTGCCTCCTTCCTCCTTCTCATCCGGCCGACCGGCGTCGAAGACGATGCCGTCGCCGGGTTTAAGGGGACCTTCGAGCTGGACGAGCACCCGGTCGCGATCGACCCCGGCGACCTTGCCGAGGTACACGCCGCGCTTTTTGCCGAAGCGCGCGTGGGCCAGCTCCTGGTTGTTGATCCCGCGGAACCAGCCCGGGTACAGCCCCCGGGAGAAGGCCATCTCCAACGCGTATCTCGAACCCGGATCGGCCGACCGGGTGGCGTCTCCTGCGGTATCCGGCTTCCGGCTTCCCAGTTCATCCAACGCCTTCCTGTAGACCCGCGTGATGCTGGCGACGTATCCGGGCGCCTTGAGACGGCCCTCGATCTTGAGCGACGAGACCCCGGCCTTCACGAGGTCCGGCAACACCTCGAGGCCGGCGAGGTCCTGCGGGCTGAGCAGGTAACGTTTGTCGCCGAGAGGGACCTGCTGGCCGTCGGAGATGAGGTCGTACGGCATGCGACAGGCCTGGGCGCATTCGCCGCGGTTCGCGCTGCGTCCGCCGAGCGATTCGCTGGTGAGGCACTGGCCGGAATAAGCGACGCAGAGAGCGCCGTGGACGAAGACCTCGAGGGGCAAGGGAGAGTGGTCAGTGATCAGCGGGCCAGTGTCCAGCGGAGGCGGATCCGACCGGCCTGCTGAAGGCTGGTCGCTGTCCCCTTCACCGGCGAACCGGATCGCCGCGATGTCCTTGATCGAGTTCTCGCGGGCGAGCACGACGAGGTCGCAGCCGAGGTCCTTCGCGAACGCCACGCCGGCCGCGCTGGTCACGGTCATCTGGGTGCTGGCGTGGATCGGGAAATCGGGCGACAGGCGCCGGATCAGCCGGCAGATGCCGACATCCTGCACGATCGCGGCGTCGACACCGGCCGCGATGATGCCGCGGAGATACTCCTCGGCGGCGGGGAGCTCGTCGGCGAAGACGAGCGTGTTGAAGGTCACGTAGCCCTTCACGCCGCGCCGGTGCAGGAAGGCCATCAGGCCCGGTAGGTCCGCCTCGGTGAAGTTGTGCGCGCGCATCCGCGCGTTGAAGCGGTCGAGCCCGAAGTAGATCGCGTCCGCCCCGTTCTCGACCGCCGCGCGGGCGCATTCCCAATCGCCCGCGGGGGCGAGGAGCTCGGGGAGTTTCGGCGGGACGTCCGGTGCGGCGATGTTCAAGCGGAGGGAATGAACAACAAAGACGCGCCGCAACCAAGCGGAACGCGGGCGCCTTCGACGCCCATCGGCGCCGACGCGCCATCCGACGCCGCTTCTCTGCTTCGCGTCTCCGCGTCTTTGTTGTTCTATCCCCGCCCATGTCCGCACGACCGCTCATCATCGCCGGCCGCGAATTCACGTCCCGCCTGTTCCTCGGCACGGGGAAGTTCCCTTCGCCCGGGTCCATGCGCGATGCCCTCGCGGCCAGCGGCACGCAGATGGTGACCGTGGCGCTCCGGCGCGCCGACCTGACCGGGAAGAAGGACCCCTTCGCCGACATCCTCGAGTTCATCGACCCTGCCCGCTACCTCCTGCTCCCCAACACCAGCGGCGCGATGGATGCCGAGGAAGCCGTCCGCCTCGCGCGCCTCGCCGTCGCCGCGGGCCTGCCGAGATGGGTGAAGCTCGAGATCCATCCCGACCCGCGCCACCTGTTGCCCGACCCCATCGAGACGCTCAAGGCCGCCGAGATCCTGGTGAAGGAAGGCTTCGTCGTGCTCCCCTACATCAACGCGGACCCCGTGCTCGCCAAACGGCTCCAGGAAGCCGGCTGCGCGACGGTGATGCCGCTGGGATCGCCGATCGGCTCCCACCGGGGCATCCAGACCCGCGACCAGATCCGCATCATCATCGAGCAGGCGACCGTGCCCGTGGTCGTGGACGCCGGCATCGGTGCGCCGAGCCACGCGGCCGAGGCGATGGAGCTGGGAGCCGACGCCGTGCTGGTGAACACCGCCATCGCCGTCGCCAGCGATGCCGACCGGATGGCCGTCGCCTTCAAACAAGCCGTCGAGGCCGGCCGCACCGCCTACGAGCTCGGCCTCGGCGCACCGCTCGACCACGCCAGCCCGACCAGCCCGCTCACGGCGTTCTTGGGGTAGGACGCGGCCGCGGGCCCGGACCGTGCCTATCTCGGCACGACCCGGAAGTAGCCGTCCGCCTCGTCCGACAGCACCGCGAGCGGCGGGTCGCCGGGTGCATCTTGCCAATCCGCCGGCGAAACCGTCGTCGCGCGCTGGAGCTTGTGGCCGGTCGGCCACGAGAGCGTCAACGGACCCGCGCCGGAAGCGGGCGCGACGAACCGGAGCACCGGCGCCGATGCCGGCAAGATCCCCACCCGGCGCAAATTGAAGGCGGCCTTCGCCGAGGTCGTGTCGTCGCCGATGAAGAGGAAGTCCGGCGACTCGTACGGATCGAACGTGCCGACGAAAGGCGTGTGGTCGCGCACCGGTCCGGACAGCACATCCAAGACCGTTCCATCCGCCGGGGCGTCCCAGGTCCCCGCTCGTCGTGGACCGGGACGGTGCGCGGCCTCGGAGCCGTCTCCGACGAAGGTTTGAAGTTTGCCCGCCCGGTTCCGTCTGCGATCCTGCCCCGGTCCGCCCGTCTGGAATGAAACTTTCCGCATCCTCGTCGTTCGCATCGCTCGTTCTGGCGGCATCGGTCGCCGTCGCCACGGCGGCTCCGGCACCGCCCGCCATCCCCGTGACCGTCGCCAAGGCTGAACGGGTGCCGCTCGACCGGACGTTGCCGATCGTCGGGACGCTCTTCGCCAAGGACGAGGCGACGCTTGCCGCGGAGGTCGAGGGCGTGGTGGAGAAGACCGGCGCGGAGTTCGGCGACCGCGTGAAGGAAGGCCAGGAGATCGCGCTGATCGACACCGACACCTACGCGGCGCTCGCGAACCAGGCCGCCGCCCGGCTCACCCAGGCGAAGGCCACCGCCGCCAACGCGGAGCACGAGCTCGTCCGGCAGGTCGAGCTCAAGAGGACCGGCATCGCCTCCCCCGCCGACCTCGACCTGGCACAGACCGCCGCCGAGAACGCCCGGGCCGCCGTCGTCGCCGCCGACGCCACCCGTGCCGTCGCCGACCTGGACCTCGCCCATTCGCACGTCCGCGCGCCGTTCGACGGCGCCGTGGCCGACCGCATCGCGACCAAGGGCGATTTCATGGAGAAGGGCAAACCGATGTTCCGCCTCGTGAACGACGCGGTGCTCAAGTTCATCGCCCAGGCGCCGGAGCGCCACGCCGCCGACGTGAGGAAGGAGATGACGGTCGAGTTCAGCGTGGACGCGTATCCCGGCGAACGCTTCACCGGGAAGGTCTTCCTCATCTCGCCGCAGGTGAACGCCGCCACCCGCGCGTTCGCCTTCGGCGCGCTCGTGCCCAACGCCGGACGCCGCCTCAAGGCCGGCACCTTCGCGCGCGGCGAGCTGGTGATCGAGCGCGCCGTGCCCACGGTGATGGTCCCGCTCGAATCCGCCACCGGCATCTCCGGCGTGACGCGGATGTTCGTGGTCGACGGCGCCGTCGCGAAGGCCCGCGTGGTGAAGCTCGGCCGCGTGAGGGACGGCAGGCAGGAGGTCGTCTCCGGCATCCAGGCCGGCGACCTCGTCGTCACCAGCGGCCAGACCAAGCTCAGCGACGGCAGACCGGTCGCCGTCCGCGAGGCCGGCAAGCCCGCCGCCACCGGCATCCCCGCGCGATGAGCCGGCCCGTCGCGAAGCCGACCGTGAAGATCGAGGCGCCCGGCCTCGGTCTCGCCGACCTGTGCATCCGCCGACCGGTGTTCGCGACGATGCTGAACGTGCTCCTGCTGATGGTCGGCTGGGCATCGTTCCGCGAGCTCGGCGTGGACCAGATCCCCAACGTCGAGCTGCCGATCATCACGGTCACCACCACGCTGCGCGGCGCCTCGCCCGAGGAGGTCGAGACGTCGGTCACCAAGCCCATCGAGGAGATCATCAACACCGTCGAAGCTCTCGACGAGCTGAGCTCCTCCAGCCGCGAAGGGATCTCCCAGGTCACCGCGACCTTCCTCCTCTCGCGGAACCGCGACCTCGCCGCCCAGGACGTCCGCGACAAGGTCAACTCGATCCTCGCGCGGTTGCCGCCGTCGATCGATCCACCGGTCGTCGACAAGTTCGAGGTGGACGCCGTGCCGGTGCTGACCGTCGCCGTCAGCGGGTCGCGCGACCTGCGCGAGCTCACCTATCTCGCCGACAAACAGCTCAAGCAAAACCTGGAGACCGTGCCCGAGGTCGGCGCCATCAGCCTCATCGGCGCGCGGGCCCGGGCGATCCAGGTCGCGGTGGACGTCGACCGGTTGCGCGCCTTCAACCTGACCGTGGAGGACGTCCGCGCCGCGTTGGCCGCGCAGAACATCGAGGTCCCGGGCGGCCGGGTGGAGCAGGGCACGCGCGAGCTCGTCCTGCGCACGCTGGGCCGGCTGGAGAGCGTCGCCGAGTTCGACCGCCTGATCGTGGCCGACAGGGGCGGCCAACCGATCCTGCTCGGCCAGGTGGCGACCGTGACCGACGGCGTGGAGGAGCCGCGGACGCTCGCCCGGCTCGACGGCGAGAACGCGGTGACGCTGGTGATCCGCAAGCAGAGCGGCTCCAACTCCGTGAAGCTCATCGCCGCGCTGAAGGAGCGCATGGAGCAGCTGCGGGCGACGCTGCCGCCGGACGTGCGGCTCGACATCGTGCGCGACCAGTCGCGGTTCATCCTGCGCAACCTGGAGGAGGTGTCGTTCCACCTCGTGCTCGGCATGGTGCTGGTGGCGTTGACGGTCTTCTTCTTCTTGCACGACTGGCGGGGCACGCTCATCGCGAGCGTCGCCATCCCGGTCAGCATCGTGGCCACGTTCACGCTGATGAAGTGGATGGGCTTCACGCTGAACAACTCGACGATGCTCGGGCTGACCTTCGCGGTGGGCGTGGTGATCGACGACGCGATCGTCGTGCTGGAGAACATCCACCGCGTGATGGAGGAGCGGTCGTGCTCGGCGTTCGAGGCGGCGTTGGCCGGGACGCGGGAGATCGCGCTCGCCGTGGTCGCCACCACGTTGTCGCTGGTGGTCATCTTCATCCCGCTCGCCTTCATGAAGGGCCGCACGGGGTTGTTCTTCTCCAGCTACGGATGGACGGTCGCCTTCGCCATCCTCGTCTCGCTGTTCGTGAGCTTCACGCTCACGCCGATGCTGGCGTCGCGCTTCCTCCGGCACACGGCCGATCCCGAGCTGCGCGAGAAGAAGGCCCACGGCGGCCCGCTCATGCGCTGGTCCGCGGACCTCTATCTCGGCGTGCTCCGCTGGAGCCTCCGCCACCGCTGGGTCGTGATGACCGTGTGCGGCCTGTGCGTGGGATCGCTCTATTGGCTGGTGCCGGCGAGCCGGTTCACTTACCTCCCGCTCGACGATTCGAGCGAGTTCGAGGTGGTGCTCCAGACGCCGGAAGGCACGAGCCTCGCGCGCGGTGCCGCCCTGTGCGCGGAGATCGAGACGGAGCTCAAGGCCATCCGTGTCGGCGCCGGGGAGCAGGCGGTGACGGCCACGCTGGTCACGCTCGGGCCGACCAGCGGCCGGATCGGCAAAGGCGAGGGGGACGTGACCTTCGGGAGCATCTACTGCCGGCTCCCGGAGCTGGGCAGCCGCACCGAGCAGACGCTCGGCAAGAGCCGCCGCTGGTCGCAGGACGAGGTGATGAGGGCCGCGCGCAAGATCCTCGCCCGGTATCCGGACATCCGGTCCGGCGTGCAGCGCATCGGCGCGCTCGGCAGCGGCGGTCGCGGCGGCGACCTCTCCTTCAACCTGCTCGGACCGGACCTCGCCCGTCTCGGCGAGTATTCGGAGCGCATCCTCGCCGTGCTGCGGACCCACGACGGATTGGCCGACGTGGACACCACGCTCTCGAACCGGAAGCCGGAGCTGCAGGTCCACATCGACCGCGAGAAGGCCAGCCAGTTCGGCCTCCGCGTCGAGGACATCGCGGGCGCGCTCCGGATGCTCGTCGGCGGCCAGATCGTCGGCAGCTACAAGGAGGCGGACGACCAATACGACGTCTGGCTGCGGGCCGGGCAGGCCGACCGCGCAACCGTCGAGGCGATCGACCAGGTGATGCTCCGGCGCAGTCCCGCGACGCCGGGCGGTCGGGGCGAGCTCGTGCAGCTCTCGAACTTCGTGCGCCTGGAGGAATCGCGCGGCCCCAACCAGATCGACCGCTTCCAGCGCCAGCGCCGCGTGACCATCCAGGCGAACCTCGGGCCCGACTACTCTCTCGGCGAGGGGCGCAAGGCGGCGGAACAGGCCGTGCGATCCTTGGAGCTCCCGCCCGGGTACTCGGTGGTCTTCGTCGGCCGCGCGAAGCAGATGGACGAGACGCTCCAGAACTTCCTCTACGCCTTCATCGTCGCGGTGGTGTTCATGTACATGATCCTCGCGGCGCAGTTCGAGCACTTCATCTATCCCGTCTCGATCATGCTCGCGGTGCCGTTGGCGCTGCCGTTCGCGCTCGGCTGGATGCTGTTCCTCGGCGAGCAGCTGAACTTCTTCGCCATCTTCGGCCTCTTCATGCTCGTGGGGATCGTGAAAAAGAACGGCATCCTCCAGGTGGACTACACGAACACGCTCCGCGCCGGCGGCATGGCCTGCGAGGAAGCCATCCTGCTCGCGAACAAGGTCCGGCTGCGGCCGATCCTCATGACCACGATGCTGCTGGTGGTCTCGATGGTCCCGATCGCGCTCGGCCAAGGGCCGGGAGCCGGCGGACGCGCCTCCATGGCGAAGGTCATCATCGGGGGCCAGATGCTCTGCCTGTTGCTGACCCTGTTGGTCACGCCGGTGAGCTACTCGATCTTCGACGACTGGGGCCGCGGGGTCTTCTGGCGCAAGCGGTCCGCCTGAGGTGCAGCGCGCCGGCGCGGCATCGCCCGACCTCGACGCGCCTCACCCACCGGACTTCACCACCGAGCAGACCCGGTCGACATCGCCGAAGCTCCTCTTCCCGTGCAACGGCAGGACGAGGTAGCGGTCCTCGAGCGCGTCCATGTCCAGCGTGCTCGGCTGGACGTCGGCGGACACCGGCTTCACCCCCATGTGGAGCAACGGGAGGCTCGGGGCCGTACAGGTGAAGACGGGCGCGATGACCTCGTCGCCCCGGGCCAGGCCGGCCAACGGGCAGGCGAGGTGCAGGGCATCGGTCCCGGAGCCCACGGCAAGAGCGTTGTGGTCGGTCGCGACCATCGCGGCGAACCGCCGCTTGAACCCGGCCACCCGCGGCCCTTGGCCGATCCAGCGGGACTCGAGCAGTTGCCGGACGGCTTCGGCCGCACCGGCAGGGACATGCGGGTGGAACAGGACGCTGTTGCCATCGCCCGGTTCCAACACCGGGAACTCGTCCATGGGTCGATGGCGGGACACTTTGAGAGAAAGAGGTCGGACATCAGCGCGAGCGTTTCGTGCGCCATGGATCGCCGACCTCAAGCCCCGTCTTCTCCCGGGAAATCATCATCGCCCCGGTCTCTTCAGGCAGCACGGCGACGTCCGCGCGGAGGGTGCCGCCGCAGGATTTCCGTGCCGTCCAGCGCGCGGACCGGGCACGCTGCGTCCATGAACGCATTGCCGAACACCCGGTCCTGCTACGTCTGCGGCATCGAGAACCCGATCGGGCTGCGGCTCGGGTTCGAGTCGGACGACGCCCGCACCGTCGCCGAGACGCGCTTCAGCTTCCGGCCCGAGTTCGCCGGCTTCCGCGACACCGTCCATGGCGGGGCGATCGCCACGGTGCTGGACGAGGTGATGGTCTGGGCCATCGGCGTGGCGGCGAAGCAGTTCGTCTACTGCGCCGAGCTCACGGTCCGCTACCAGCGCCCGGCGCGGCCCGGCGCCGAACTCGTGGCCCGCGGCGAGGTGACCGAGGACCGACGCGGCCGCCTGTTCACCGCGCGCGGCGAACTCCGCGACGCGAGCGGCCAGCTGCTCGCCGAATCCACCGGCAAGTATCTGCCCGTTCCCGCCGCGGTCGGCGCGCAGGTGCTCGAGGATTTTGTGGGCGAAGTGCCGGAGTTCCTTCAGCGCGCGACGGTGAAGGTGTAGTCGAAGACCCGTGGTCTGGCCGAAGGAGCGTTCCTGGCCACCGTCGTCGTGATCGGCCTGGGCGAAAGCCTTTTGAAGCATCACCCGATCGGCCGCGGCCGACGAGCTACGGGGCGACACGTCCTCGGCGGCCTCCATCGCGATGCCGTTCGAAGTGATCCGAGTCGCGCAGGCCGCCAACTCCGGTTCGTCCTCCATCGGCCACGCGGGAGTCTCATGGCGGTATGATGCGGGAAACGACCGGGCACATGGCAAAAGTCCCGGGACGAGCGGCGACGCGTCGTGCAATCGGCCAAGAACCTGCCGTGACCGATGCGGAGAAAGGGTTCTCGCCGTCCACGACAACGAGCCAGGCCAGCAAACCTTCTCTGCGACGAGCCGGAACGCGGCGCTCCGTGTGCGTGCCGGTACCGAGGACAACGGGGCCGCGGAATGGGATCCGGACGAGATCTGCATGCCCTTTCGGGATCCGCCCCGTGGAGAAAGGGGTGGACCTCACCCCGGTGTGATCCGGAAGGCTCTTCGCGGGATCCCGCGGCCAAGGCCGATCCAACGCGGGGGTCTCCGGTCGTTCCTGACCGGCAGCTTCAAGCTGCTTCATGTCCGGAGCTCGGCGGCAGACCCACCGATTGGATCACGGTGGAGGATGGTCCGACGTGCTGTTCCATCGGGCATGGACGTTCCTCGCCCCGGACGGCCGCCGCCCGCCTGCACATCATCTTTCGCACGTCGGCCGGGCGCATCCAACTCCTCGCTTCACTTCCGACGAAAGCGTCCTACGGTCACGGCAGACCACATGAAGACCGTCGCACTCCTCCTTGCCGTCGCCGCCTCGTTGACCTCGATCCCGCACGCTTCCGCCGCCGCGACCCGCGTCGGGCTCAAGCTCGTCGCCGACGGCGTGGTCGAGCCGTTGAGCTTCAACCCCCTGCCCGGCGGCGGCGCGCTCGTCGCCGACCAGGTGGGCCAGATCCGGCTGTGGCTGGGCGACGGCAAACTCGCGGAGACACCCGTCCTCGACCTGGCCGCCAAGCTCTCGAAGATCAACCACGGCGCCTTCGACGAGCGCGGCCTGCTCTGCCTCGCGCTGCATCCAGGCTTCAAGGCGAACCGCCGCGTCTTCGCCACCTACACCGCGCCGCGCCGCACCTCCGCCCCGGCCGACTTCGACTGCACCCTGCGCGTCAGCGAGTTCACCTTGCCCGCCGGCGAGCCGATGCGGATCGATCCCGCCTCCGAGCGGGTCGTGTTCGAGGTGGACAAACCGTACTTCAACCACAACGGCGGCCGGATCGCCTTCGGTCCCGACGGCATGCTGTACATCTCGGTCGGCGACGGCGGCGGACCGAAGGGCTGCGACATCGGCAACGGCCACGCCCCGGAAGGCAACGGCCAGAACCTCCGCACCCCTCTCGCCAAGATCCTCCGCATCGACGTGGACGCCCGCGACGAGGCGCGCGGCACCGCCTACCGCATCCCGAAGGACAACCCCTTCGCCGACGGCAAGGACGGTCTGCCCGAGATCTACGCGTACGGCGTGCGCAACCCGTGGGCGATGACCTTCGACCGCGGCGGTTCGCGCCAGCTCTACGTCGCCGACGTCGGCCAGATGCGTTGGGAAGAGGTCGACGTGATCGTGAAGGGCGGCAACTACGGCTGGCCTCTGCGCGAAGGGTTCGACGGCTTCAACCGCGAGCATCCCGAGCTGGCACCGACCGCTCCGAAGGCGGAGAAGGGCCTGCGCGGCGAGCCGTTGATCGATCCGATCGCGGCCTACAAGAACGTGGGCGGCTTCAAGGGCGATCCCGAGGTGCTGGGCAACAGCGTGACCGGCGGCTTCGTCTACCGTGGCAAGGCGCTGCCGGAATTGGCCGGCCACTACATCTACGGTGATTGGTCCGGCGCGCAGGGCACGCCGCAGGGACGCCTCTTCGTCGCGCGGCGGCCGTCCGACGGCAAGGGCCGCTGGACGGTCGAGCCCTTGCGCGTGGACGGCCCGGGCAAGCTCTTCGGCTGCGTGACCGCGTTCGGCGAGGACGACGACGGCGAGATCTATGTGCTGACCAACGGCTCGACCACCCTCGCCCCGGGCCGCGGCAAGATCTGGCGGATCATCCCCGCGCCGGTCGTGAAGGCGGATTGACCGGCCGCCGAGCGGACCGGCGGCGCGGTGATGCAGGATGCGGTCACCGCCAAGGACGCTTGTCCCCAACGTCCTCGCACTTTCGCCTTTGCCACGGCCGCGCCTTGCGCACACTCCGGCCCGCACCATGAGCAAATCCGCCAAGACTGCCGCCAAGACCAAGCCTGCACCCGCCGCCGAACGCGCTTTCTCGTCCATCGTCGTGGACGGCATCGAACGCGCGCCCAGCCGCGGCATGCTCTACGCCACCGGCTTCAAGAAGGAGGACTTCAGCCGGTCGCAGGTCGGCGTCGCCTCGACATGGAGCATGGTCACGCCGTGCAACATGCACATCGACCAGCTCGCCGTGAGCGTCGCGCAGGGCATCAACGAGGCCGGCGGCAAGGCCGTCGTCTTCAACACCATCACCATCTCCGACGGCATCTCGATGGGCACCGAGGGCATGAAGTACTCGCTCGTGTCCCGCGAGGTCATCGCCGACTCGATCGAGACAGTGGTCGGCTGCCAGGGCTTCGACGGCTTCGTGGCCGTCGGCGGCTGCGACAAGAACATGCCCGGCTGCATCATGGCCATGGGTCGCCTGAACCGGCCGTCGCTGTTCGTCTACGGCGGCACGATCCTGCCCGGCGAGCTCGACGGCAAGGACGTCGATCTCGTGAACATCTTCGAGGCCGTCGGCATGAACGCCGCCGGCAAATGCAGCGCCGAGGACGTCGAGCGCGTCGCCGAGGTCGCCATCCCGGGTGCCGGCTCCTGCGGCGGCATGTACACCGCCAACACCATGGCCAGCGCCATCGAGGCGCTCGGCATGAGCCTCCCGAACTCCTCCGCCCAAGCCGCGGTCTCCAAAGAGAAGACCCTCGACTGCGAGCAGGCCGGAGCCGCGGTGCTCAACCTCATCCGCCGCGGCATCAAGCCCCGCGACATCATGACCAAGGAGGCCTTCGAGAACGCCATGACGCTCGTCATCGCCCTCGGCGGCTCCACCAACGCCGTCCTCCATATCATCGGCATGGCCCACAGCGCCGGCGTGAAGCTCACCATCGACGACTGGACCCGCGTCGGCAGACGCGTGCCCGTGCTCGCCGACCTCAAGCCGTCGGGCAAGTACGTCATGGCCCGCCTCGTCGAGATCGGCGGCACCGTGCCGCTGATGAAGATGCTGCTCGACGAGGGGCTCCTGCACGGCGACGCGATGACCGTCACCGGCAAGACCATGCGCGAGAACCTGAAGAACGCGCCGAAGTACCCGAAGGGCCAGGACATCATCCGTGGCATCGACAACCCGATCAAATCCAGCAGCCACCTCGTCGTCTTCCGCGGCAACCTCTGCCCCGGCGGCGCGGTCGGCAAGATCTCCGGCAAGGAAGGCCTCCAGTTCAGCGGCAAGGCCATCGTGTTCGAGGACGAGGAACGCGCGTTGCAGGGCATCCTCAACGGCAAGGTGAAGGCCGGCCACGTCATCATCATCCGCGGCGAAGGCCCGAAGGGCGGACCCGGCATGCGCGAGATGCTCTCGCCCACCAGCGCCATCATGGGCAAGGGCCTGGGCAAGGAGGTCGCGCTCATCACCGACGGACGCTTCAGCGGCGGCTCGCACGGGTTCGTCATCGGCCACGTGACGCCGGAAGCCTTCGACGGAGGCCCGATCGCGGTGATCAAGAACGGCGACCCCATCATCATCGACGCCGAGAAACGCGCCATCACGCTCGACATCGGTGCCAAAGAGCTCGACGCCCGCCTGCGCCAGTGGAAACAGCCGAAGCCCAACTACCGCCGCGGCGTGCTCGCGAAGTACGCCGCGCTGGTCAGCAGCGCGAGCGAAGGCGCGGTGACGGATAGGCAGTTCTGAAAGGCGCGGTCCATGGGCCTCCAGTCCGAGTGGGATGACACGAAGGCCAGAACCAATCTGACCAAGCATCGTCTGAGCTTCGAGGAGGCTTCGACGGTGTTCGGAGATGAACTGTCCCTCACCATCCACGACCGGGAGCATTCCACGGAGGAGGATCGGTTTGTGACGATGGGTATGTCTGCGTTTGGCAAACTGCTTGTGGTCATCCACGCTGACCGGACGGGCGGCATCCGGATCATCAGCGCACGGCCCGCGTCGCGACGTGGACGAACGACCTATGAAGAAAGCCAAGCCTAGCCGGACACCCGACGAACCCGCGGCGGAATACGATTTCGCCGGCGGAGTCCGCGGCAAGTATGCCGCCCCCTACCGGGCGGGAACAAACGTCGTCGTCCTCGAACCCGACGTGGCCGCGCTCTTCCCCGACGCCAAGCTCGTGAACGAAGCGTTGCGCGGGGTCGGGAAAAGCATCCGGCTCCAAAAGCAACACACGGCGGCGTGATGGCTTGGTAAGTGGAAGCGGCCGAAGCCCAACTACCACCGCGGCGTGCCCGCGTAGTACGCCGCGCTGGTCAGCAGCACGAGCAAGGGCGCGGTGACGGATAGGCAGTTTTGACGAACCACCCTCGGCTCAGAAGGCTGGATCGCGAAACTCGGGTTCGCAGGGCAGGTTCCAAGCTCGATCTTCGAAGGCATATCAGATCAGGTCGAGGCTTGCGGGAAGGATCTTGATGGCGAGCTTCTGGAGCCGTGCTGTGGAAACGGCGGCGCAGAAGACAGGTCCGCAAAAGAAAACGTCCGCCGAAAGGGCGGACGTCTGTATCTCAGGGATACCGTCCCCGATGTCGTCAGGGCGAGGGGCTTCAGCGACCGCCGGTGCTCAGCGCACGGAGCGTCGCGACGATCTCCATCGCCTTGGGATCCTCCGGGGCCAGTTCGGAGATCCGGTCCCGGGTCTGACGGGCGAGGAGCAGGAACTGGATGTTCTGCTCATCGTTGGTCACCTGTTCACGGACCTTCGAGATCGCGGTCAACACGCCCTCGAAATCCTTCTTCTCGACGGCGGCCCGCACTTCTGCGGCACCGGGCAACGATTCGGCGGCTTGGATCGCTGCCGGATCCACCGCGGGCGGTTTCTTGCAGCCGACCCCACCGACGGAGGCCGCAAGGACCAGCCCCGCCACCCACACACTGGAGACTTTGGATGACATCGTGCGGATGGAGAGGATCACCGGCGATAGCGAGGGCCGTTGAGGAGTTCGTTCGGCGCCGGCTCCTTCTTGTTCACCAAGCTGTAGCACCGGTTCCACTTCACGTAGTCCGCGCTGCCGCCGAAGCGGCCGACGACCGCGCCGCCGGGTAGGTTCTTGGCGCTGGCGAAGGGCAGACCGATGCTGTTCGGCACGCCGGAGTGGCGCATCGAGAGGGTCTCGCCGATGGATTCCGGGTTGTTGCCGGCGTCGTTGAAGAAGAACGGATCCGATTCGTTCTGCTCCCACAGCTGCCAATCGGTGGGCAAGAAGTCGGTGATCTTGTAGGTCTTGCCGTCCGACGGAGCCGTCCCGAGGGAACCGGTGTAGCCGCCGATGTTGCCCGTCCAGCAGTAGGACGTGACCTTCACCGGGCGACCCAACCAAGCCTTCTTCTGCGCGGCGCTGGAGTAGCGGAGCGCCACGTCCTTCGGGCACCAGCAGACCTTGTAGGTGGAGAGCGCCGGCCCGAGCTGGCCCACTTTGAAGAACTTGACCTGGTTGCTGAATTTCGCCGAGTTCTCATCCCCGCCGGCCGCCGAACCGGGAGTGGCAGGCCCGCCGGGGATGCGGTTCTTGTTCTGCGTGGCGTAGGCCCAGCAGTCCGGACCGCTCAGGTCGCCGCCCCAACCCGGGTGGGCGTTGTAGTCGTTGTTGTCCGACGCGTACATGTGGTTCGCGAGCAGGATCTGCTTCACGTTGGCCAGGTCGAGGGTGAGCTGGGCCCTGTCTTTGGCCTTGCTCAGCGCGGGCAACAACATGCCGGCCAAGATCGCGATGATCGCGATGACCACGAGAAGCTCGATCAGCGTGAAGGCCTGGGGGCGCTGACCCGTCCGGTTGGATTCTGGTTTGCTCATAAAACAATCGTTGAGAAGACACCGGTGCGCGGTGTCCATATTGTGCGGGCTATGTGGGAACAATCTAGGGAAGCCCGTTTTTGCGTGTCAACCGCAGAAACGACCGTCGAGAGGTCTCGGACGCGCGGTCAAACGCGCACGTAGACGTATACGGCGAAGACGATGGCCGCGCCGCCCGCGACCGCTGCGAGGGACCAAAGAAAATTCCGCTGCCGGGCCGCGACCGCGAAAGTGGAGACGATGACCGCGGCCTGCGCGGCCAGCATCCCGAAGAAGAACTTGCCGCTCCGGCGGTGGTGGCGCTCGGCCGAGACGTTCGCCTTGCGCACCTGGAGCTCGTAGAGGTTGGCGACCGTCTGGTTCAACCGGGCCTCGCTGTCGTAGCGGACGGAGTTGTGGCGCATCTTGGCGGCGGTGAGGTCCCGCGCGGCGGCACGGTCCCGGGGCGGCAGCGCTTTCTCCAGGCGTTCGAAGGCCTGCGCGGCAGGTGCCGTGGCGGTGTCGAAGACCAGCGCCGCGTCCTTGGCGGCCTGCAGCGCGGTGACCAGAGCGGGGACGCCGACGGAAACCAAGAGCGCCGCGATCTCGGTCTCGGGTTGTTGTGCCTCGATGGCCTGGAGCGCCGCGGCGACCGCCGGGTCGTGGATCGGTGGCGCGGGGAGCGGAACCTTGGCCAACGCGGGATCGTCGACCGGACGGATCTCCGTGGTCGCGTCGAGCACCTCGAACGAATTCCGCTGCATCGCGCTCCGGATCTTCTTCGCCTGGAAATAGGCCCACTGGTCGCCGGCCTTCGATTGGAGCTGCGCACCGTAGGCCCGGTCGTATTGCGCGCGGGTCATCTCGCTGGACGCCAAGCCGGCAAGCAGCGTGGCGATGACGGTCATGATCACCGGGGTCGCGAGGAGGACCTTGCCCCACGACGTCTGCGGCACGTCCTGGGTCAATCCTTCGGGCAGCTTCGTCTTCATCTGGCCGTCACGCTAACGGATCCGGACCGCCCAAGGCAACGCGCGCCGTCGGCCCGGGAGCGAACGGAGGTGGCGGACACGGGGGCTGAAGCAGCGCAAGAGTTGGACTGCCGTATCGCGGATCTGGGATCCGCAGGCGCTGCGACAGGCAAGCGGTCGGGCCTTGCCGACGCCCTGCCGGGTGCAACCCGGCGAAACGGCAGGTTTCAAACCTGCGCCACCAGTGCCCGCCACTTCGGATCAACCCCCGAGCGAGCGGCTCAGTCGAAGGTCGAAACCGGCAGCCCCGTTTGGGCGCGGATGGTCGTCGCGAAGGCTTCCAGCTCGTCCTTCAGCAGCTTGGTGGCCCAGCTCTCCGGCGTCGGGCGCGCGACGGTGTAGGCGTGGACCTCGCGGATCTTCCCGCCGTCGCGGAGGATCGCCGTCAACCGCTCGCAATACGCCGCGAGCTCTTCCGGCGGCATCGGCGCGCCGCGGGTGCGGAGGAAGAGGCTCTGGATGACCACCGGCCGCGTGCGCGCGGTCCCGGTGATGTTCTTGAGGATGCGCCCGAACTTCACCGCCGACCGGTTCACGAGCTGGTAATAGGCCTCGGTGCCCGCATCCAGCTTGCACCAGATCTCGCCCTCGCACGCATCCATCCGCTCCAGCCCGCGGCGCACGCTCGCCTTGTCGAGCCCGGCGGAATCGGTGATCAGCACCAGTTGGGTGCCGTCGAGGCCGAGCCCGTGTTTCACCTCCGCGACGACGCGGACGCACTCGTCGAAGTCCGGCACCATGGTCGGCTCGCCGTCGCCGCTGAAGGCGATGTCGCGGATCGTGCGCGTCAGCTCCGGCACCTGGTCGAATTTCGGCTGCGTCGCCAGCCCGCCGTCGAGCGCATAGCGGAGCAGCCACGTCAGCTCGGTGCGGAGCTGGCCGAGGTCCACGGACGCGGCGCGCCCCGGCGTCTTGCGGTCCACCTCGCAATACACGCAATCGAAGTTGCATCGCTTGTCCGGGTTGAGGTTCACCCCGACCGACAGACCGCGCGACCGCCGCGATATGACCGGGTAGACGTACACGAGGTCCTGGAACACCCGGGTGTGGTCCTGGACGACGGCCCAGGTGTTCTTGATCTCGACAGGCGCGTTTGCCATGACCGGGAAGCTAGGCGGCCCGCGGATGGACGCAACGGCCGCAGCGGACCGACGACGCGACGGCGGCAGCACAGGGCTCAAGCATTCCGAAGATCGCGCAACCATCCCGGACCCAAGGGATCCCGCTCTCGGACGTCGTGCAGGTTAGCCGCTTGCATCGGCCGGCCGACCTGCCTGATTTCTCCCGCTCACGACCCCCGACCGCCATGAACCCGCTCCTCCGTCTCTTCTGCCTCTTCGCGGTGCTTCCGCTGCTCGCCGCCGATCTTTCCGCCGTCCGCCGCGACGCCGAGTCGCTCTTCGCCGAAGGATCCTTTGCCAAGGCCCATGAAGCGTATCTCCGCGCCGGGACCAACGCGTTGGCGAAGGCTGACGCGCGCTGGCTGGCCTTCCGCTTGGCCGACTCGGGTTGGCGCGCGTCGGTGACCGCGCCGGGGACCGACGGCTCGCCGATCCAGGAAGCCGCGCGCGCGCTGGAAGGCCTGGCCCCCAAGGAATCAGCGGTGGCCGACCGCGATCTCGTCTGGGCCGAGGCGAACGAAGCGCTCGGCGATCTGCGGTCCCGCACCGGCGGCGACCGCACCGAGGTCCATTCCCGCTACGGTCTCGCTCTCGATTGGTGGGCGGGCCGGAAGGACATCGATCTCGCGCGCGGCCGCTACCTCGCGATCGTGTGGAAGTGGCACCGGCCGGCGCATCTGGGCCGGGGATTTCCGGGTTTCTGGAACGAGATCCCCGTCGGTGTGCTCGACAACGCGGTGGCCATCGCCCGGGATCCGGACGACATCGCCCGCGCCCGGTTCCTCCGCGCGGCCACGGCGATCGACCAAGGACTCGCCGAGCGCGGATTGTCGCAGGTCGAGGAGGATCTCCAGGCCGCGATCCAGCCGGGCAAGGCGACCGCGTGGCACGACGATGCGCTCTTCCGTTACGCGAACTGGCTCGCGACCTCCGGCAAGCTCCGGGTCCTCGGGGAAGGCCGCTGGGAACGGGCACCGGATTTTGTCCGCGCGCTGGCCGTCTACCGGCGGATCGTCGCCGAGTTCAAGCAAGGCGAGACGCGTTACTGGCCGGTGGCGGGACAGCAAGCCGAGTCCATCACGGCCCCGCAGCTCGGCGTCGGCGTGCAAGGCGTCTTCTTGCCCGGATCCGAGACGCAGTTCACCGCGACGTGGCGCAACGTGAAGACCATCGGCTTCACGCTCACGCCGGTCGATCTGACCCGCGACGTGAAGTTGACCGGTCCTGACCAGAACCCGGGCGACTGGCTGCAGACCATCCTGCCCGGCGGCGCGAAACCGGTGCTGAGTTGGACCGCCGAGACCGGCGACACCGGCGAGCACCTGCCCGGCAGCCGGATGATCTCCCTGACCAACAAGCTCGCGACCGGCGCGTATCTGTTGGAAGCAAAGGCCGGCGGCCCGACCGCGCGCCAGCTCCTGCTCGTGTCCGACGCCACGCTCGTGCTCAAGACCAGCGGCAAGACGACGCTGGCATGGTTCGTGGACGCGCTGAGCGGCAAACCCATCGGGGAGGCGGCCGTGAAACTCGCGCACGGTGGGTACGACGAGCACTCGAACCGTCTGCACGTCGAGGTCCAGGAGAAGCGGACGGACGCCGGCGGCATCGCCCGCTTCGATCAGGCAGGACGCGGTGGCCAGCTGTTCGTGGCGGCGAGCGGCGGAGGACGGCAAGCGTTCGTCATGACCGGGGTCGAAACGTGGAACGTCGCTGCGGACGGCTGGAAGATCCAGGCTTTCACCGATCGTCCGGCGTACCGGCCCGGTGAGCTCGCGCAGTGGAAGCTCACCGCGCGGCGTTCCGTCGCCGGCGCCCACACCACGCCCGCCGGGACGTCCCTGCACTACGCGATCACCGGCCCGCAAGGCACGGTGTCGACCAACGGTGTCGCGACCTTGAACGCGTTCGGTTCGGCCTGGGGCAACGTGTTGCTCGGCGAGAAGCAAGCGCTTGGAGAATATCGGGTGCAGTTCTGGGACGACGCGAAGCACGAACGCCCCGTCGGCGACGCGACCTTGTTCCGCGTGGAAGAATACAAGCTGCCCGAGTTCGAGGTGAAGGTGCTCACACCCGAGGAGGACGCGCCCGGCGGCGGCAAGCGCAAGAAGTCGTTCCGGCTCGGCGACCGCGTCGAGATCGTCGTCCAGGCCGCCTACTATTCCGGGGGTCCGGTGGCGGAAGCGGCGGTGGAGGTCGTCGTGAAACAAGGCGGTTTCTATTGGCCGGGGCCGATGCCGCGCGAGTTCCCCTGGCTGTACGAGCCGCTCGGCAGCGGGACCTACTTCCCGGACGGCCGCCTACACCGCGGCGGCTTCAGGCCGCAGCCGTTCTCTCCTCACCAAGTGGTGAAGCGGGAGACGCTGAAGACCGACACGGAGGGCCGCGCCAGCCTGGTGCTGGAGACCGACGCGAACGGCGGCGACATCGAGTTCCAGATCGAGGCGCGCGTGACCGATGGGGCGCGCCGCGAGGTCTCCGCGGTGGGCAGCGTCCGCGTCACCCGGCAGAACTACAACGTGGCCGCGCGTCCGGCGAACAACCTGCCGCGGCCGGGCGACAAGCTGCGCGTCGCCTTCACCGCCAAGGACGCCAACGGCCGACCAGTGAGCGTCGCGGGCACGGTGAAGGTCACCCGCGACCGTTGGTGGGAAGTGTGGCTCGACAGCTTCGGCCGCGAGGTGAAGGGCGACCCGCTCAAGGCCGCTCGCGAGAGATCGCCGGTCTGGCCGCCGAAGCCGGAACCCGGCATGAAGGATTGGCGGCTGAAATCGGCGGGTTTCCAGCAGGACGATGTCGCCACCCACACCGTCCAGCTCGATGCGGAGGGCCGAGGCGAACTGGCCTTCACCACCGAGCGCGAGGGCTACTATCGCTTCGCATGGTCGAGCCCCGGCGACCCGCGACGTGGCGCAGGTGTCCCGCCGGCGACTCCACGCTCCAACGCAGGCGGGACGGCAGCGCTGCTGGGCGAGCCGCCCGTCACCGCCGTGTGCACGGTCTGGGTCACGACCGCGCGGACGACCGACCTCGGCTACCGCACCGGTGGTCTCGAGCTGATCGTCGACGCCGACACCTTCCGCGTGGGCCAGACCGCGCCGGTGATGGTCGTCGGGCCCGCCGCCGACCGCTGGGTGCTCTTCACCGTCGAGGCCGGCGGACTGGATTCGTTCCAGGCCGTCCACCTCACCGGAACGACGAAGCTGCTGGAGCTGCCCGTCACCGAGCGCCACGTGCCCGATGCCTATCTCGGCGCGGTGATGGTGCAGGACCGCCAGCTCTTCATGGACGAGAAGGAGATCGTCGTGCCGCCGACGAAGAACTTCCTCTCGGTCGAGCTGGAGCCCGATCGCGCCGACCACCTGCCGCGCGACGACGGCTCGTTCACCGTCACGACCCGCGACCACGAAGGCCGGCCGGTCAGCGCCGAGGTCGCGATGTCGCTGGTGGACGAGAGCGTCTTCTACATCCAGGCGGACCACGCGGGGGACCCTCGGCAGTTCTTCTTCGGCGACAAGCGGGGGCACCAGATCCGCTCGGAGAGCTCCTTCAACCAGCGCCAGTTCCTCCGGCTCGTGAGATCGCGCGACGGCACGCTGCGCGACGATCGCTCGCCGGAACCGGAGGAAGCGGTGCCCGGCATGCTGGACGGGCGCGATCAGGACGGAGATGCATCGCGGGAAGCGCTCCCGAGGACGAAATTCGACGGCTTCCGGTCGAATCCGGTGCTGGCCATGCGCTACGGACTCGTCGCAGGCGCCGCGGGATCCGCCAGAGCGATGACGAGCAAGTCCACCGACCTTTCGATGCTGGGCGTCGCGATGCCCGATGCCTTGGACGCGATGACCATGGGGAGACCGGTCCTCAACGGTGGGTCGTCACCGACACCGGCCGGACCCGCCGTGGTCGTCCGCTCCGATTTCCGCGCGACCGCTTTCTGGCAACCCGATGTGAAGACCGGCGCGGACGGCACCGCCCGCGTCACCGTCAGATATCCCGAATCGCTCACCCGCTGGAAGGCCACGGCGCGCGCGGCGACGACCGGCAACCAGGTCGGCTGGACGACGACGAACACCCGCACGCGGCAGCCGTTGATGGTGCGGCTGCAGACGCCGCGCTTCCTCGTCGCCGGCGATCGCGCCGTGGTGTCGGCGCTGCTCGACAATGACACCGCCGACCCCATCGAGGCCGAGGTGGGCCTCGACATCGGCACCGGTCCCACCGTGCGCTGGGTCGGTGCCCCGCCGACCCGGACGATCGTGCGCCATGTGCGCGTCGCCGCCCACGCCCAGGCCCGGGCGGATTGGCCGGTCGAGGCCGTCGTCCCGGGCGATGCCCGGTTCGTCGTGACCGCCCGCTCCGGAACGCTCTCGGATGCCATGGAACGCGTGCTGCCGGTCGAAGAGCACGGCATCGAGAAATTCTTGGCAAAGTCCGGCAAGGCGACGGCCGGTGGGGTGACCGTGAAGCTCGACCTTCCTGCGCGGAAACCCGGTTCGACGCGGCTCACGGTATCGGTCACGCCGAGCCTCGCGGTCACGATGCTCGACGCCCTGCCCTACCTCGCTGATTACCCGTACGGCTGCACCGAGCAGACGCTCAGCCGCTTCGTGCCCGCGGCCATCGTCCGCCGGACGCTGCGATCGCTCGGCATCGACGCGGAGACGGCGATGGCGCGGACTTTCGGAGGGATCGCGACCAACTCCGCTGCGGCCACGCCTCCCGGTGGCAAGAAGGACCTCACCCAGCTCGACACGATGATCACCGCCGGACTCGACCGGTTGGCCGGCTTCCAGCACGGCGACGGAGGCTGGGGCTGGTGGCAAGGAGGCGAGAGCGACGCGTGGATGACAGCCTACGTCGTCTGGGGTCTCGACCTCGCCCGGCAAGCCGGGGTGAAGCTGGACGACGACCGTCTTCGCAGCGCGTGCACGTGGCTGGACCGCCACCTCGTCGAAGCGGAGGAAGACCCGGCGCTCCAAGCTTGGATGCTCCACGCGCTCGCCGCGCAGGACTCCGGCGTGAAGGCGGCGTCCGTCGGCGGGTCCCGGGCCGATGCCATCAGGAATCTCTGGGAGAAGCGCGACCAGCTCGATGCCTACACGCGCTCGCTCTTCGCTCTGGCCGCGCACCATCTCGGCGACAAGGAGAAGGCCGCCGCCCTCGTCCGCGCGCTGGGCAACGGTGTCATCCGCGACGACAAGCCCGACACGTCGGTGCTGCTGACGCCATCCACCATCAACTCTCCACCATCCACCGCGCCGGCCACCGCGCACTGGGGCGAGACCGGCGGTTGGCGACGCTGGAGCGAGAGCGGTGTGGAGACGACGGCCTTCGCTCTGCGCGCGTTGCTCGCCATCGATCCGAAGAACCCGCTGGTCGAGCCCGCGGCGAACTGGCTGCTGAAGAACCGCCGCGGCGCGCAGTGGAGCAACACGCGCGACACGGCCATCGTCATCCTCGCGCTGGACGACTACCTGCGCATGACCGGCGAGCTGAAGGCCGAGCTCGACTACGAGGTCGTGGTGAACGGACGCTCGTTGGCGCGCCGGAAGGTGACGCCCGCGGAGATCGTCCGGGCACCGAGCGTCTTCTCCGTGGCCGCCGCGCTGGTGAAGGACGTGAACGTGGTCCGCATCGTGCGCCGGGGCGGCAACGCACCGTTGTATTTCGCGGTGGAAGCCACGTTCTTCAGCGCCGAGGAACCGATGGCGCCCGCGGGCAACCAGGTCTTCATCCGCCGCACCCACTTCAAGCTGGTGCCGCGCGCGACCCTCCTCAACGGAACGGTGTCCGACCGCGAACCGTTGGAGGACGGCGGCACCGTGACCAGCGGCGAACGGATCGAGACGGTCCTGACCATCGAGGCCAAGAACGACCTTGAGTACCTGCTCGTCGAGGACCTGAAGCCGGCGGGTTTCGAGGCGGTGGAAGTGCGGAGCGGCGGCGGGCTGTACGCGCGGGAAGTGAAGCCGTCGTCGGTGACGGGCCATCAGCCAGCGATGAAGCCGGGGGACAGCGACGAGTTCACGGGGCGCACGCGCTGGGTCTATCCCGAGTGGCGCGACCGAGAGGCGGCGCTGTTCGTGGACAAGCTGCCGCAGGGGATCTGGGAGATCCGCCACACCAGTCGCGCCGAGACCCCGGGCCGGTTCCACGCCTTGCCGGCCCTGGCACACGCGATGTACGTGCCGGAGATCCGCGCGAACTCCGGCGAGGTGCGCCTGGAGGTGAAGGACCTCAAGCCCCCGAAGTGACGCCCGCGGCCGATGGCTGGTCGCACATGGCCAGCAGCCTGCCCGCCCGGCACCCCGGTTCGGGCGATGCCAAGCGGGCAAGAGCCTACGCCCGTTTCCCCGCGCGATACTCGCTGGCGGTGACGCCCTCGTGGCGCTTGAACGCGACGCTCAGGTATTCCACGTGCGTGAACCCGGTCCGCTCGGCGATCGCGGCGAGCGGTAGGTCGGTGTCCGACAGCAGGCGCTTCACCCGGTCGAGCTTCACCCCGAGGATCTGCGCGTGGGGCGAACGGCCGAGCAGCTTCTGGAAGCGCGTCTCCAGCACCCGGCGGGAGAGCGGCACCACCTTGAGCACGTCCGCGACGCTGATGCCCGCGCAGGCGTGCGCGCGGATGTGGCGGACCGCGGTGGAGATGTGCTTGTCGTCGACGGCGACGACATCGGTGGACTGCCGGATCGCCACACCGAGCGGCGCGAAGAGCCGGCCTTCGCCGCGGATCTTCTCCCCGCGCATGAGCCGGGCGAGCAGCGCGGCCGCCATGTAACCGGTGCGGCGCACGTCGGGGATCACGCTGGACAACGGCGGGTCGGCGAGATCGCAGAGCAGTTCGTCGTTGTCCACGCCCACGACCGCGACCTCGTCCGGCACGGCCACCCCGAGGCGGCGGCACGCTTCGAGCACCTGCACGCCGCGGATGTCGTAGCCGGCGAAGATGCCCACCGGCTTCGGCAGCCCGCGGACCCATTTCGCGAGCGCGACGGCCTCGACCTCGCCGTCCGGCGGGTTGGCGCCGCGGCGAACGGTGCGCTCGACAAAGGCGGAACAGCTTCCGCCGCCCTCGATGACGTGGGCCGCGAAGGCTTCGCCGCGCCAGCGCGACCAGTTGAAACGCGCGTCCCCGCAGTAGCCGAAGCTCCGGAAACCGCGCTCGCGCAGATGCTCGGCGGCGCTGCGCGCGATGGCCCGGTCATCGGTCTCGAGCCACGGCACGTCGGGCAATTGACGCGCCGCACTCACATCCACCGCCGGCAGTTGGGTCGCCGCGACCGCACGGGCGATGGCTGGCGTCTCGATGCGGGCGATGATGCCGTCGCCTTTCCAGTCGCGGAGCCAAGCCGGCGGCGCCGCGCCGCGGCCGGCCTCGGCCAGCCAGATGCTCCACGGGCCGTGCTCGCGGAGCCACGCGCGCACGCCGTGCAACAGCTCTCGCGCGTAGGCGTTCGAGGTCTCGACCAGCAGGGCGACTTTGGGCGGGCGGGGCATCTTCGGCGTCGGTGGACTCCGGGCATCGGACACCAACGACCGGCGGTCGCACAACGCGCATTTCCACCGTGAAAAACCTCATGCAGATCGCGCGCAAGCTCATGGACGGCGTGCGCCCCGCGTGGTGTGATGGAAAGGTACCCGCTGCCCCGACACGCTTCCGCGCGTGCCGCCCACCTTGGCCGCGGGAACTCACCGTCATGAAACAGATCCCGTCCCGCCCGTCCATCCGCGCGTTCACGCTCATCGAGCTGCTCGTCGTGATCGCCATCATCGCCATCCTTGCCGGCATGTTGCTGCCCGCGCTTGGCAAGGCCAAGAGCAAGGCGGTCCAGGTGAAGTGCAACAGCAACATCCGCCAGCTCGGCATCGCCGTCCGCATGTACGCCGACGACAACAAGGAGCGCTTCCCGGATTGCGGCGGGGCTGCGTGGCCGTGGGACATGCCCGCCGCCGCCGCCAACGCATTGGTCCGGAACGGCGGCCAACGGCACATCCTCTACTGCCCCGCGTTCGCGAAGCAGGACAACGACACGCTCTGGAGCTTCACCACCGGCACCACCAACGAGATCACCAAGGAAGGCAACACCGGCTACCGGGTCATCGGCTACGCGGTCGCTTTCAAGAACTCCGGCCGCATCCGCCCCACGAACATCACCGAGTCGCTCAACCCGGCGCCTTGGAAGGTCAACGGCCAGGACTACGATCCCGGTCCGTCGGCCCGGGTCGTCGCGGCCGACGGCACCATCTCCGAAGGCGAGAACGAGCTGGATCGGACCAAGAACAAGTACACGAAGATCGACGGCGGTTGGAAAGGCCATCAAGCTCCGCACATCAACGGCAAGGTCCCGAGCGGCGGCAACCTTCTCATGCTCGACGGCCATGCCGAATGGAGGAAGTTCCAGGCGATGAAGGTCCGCACCACGGGCGGGCCCGCGTTCTGGTGGTGATGCCGCCACCGGTCCTCCCCCTCCCTCTCAAGCCCCGATGAGTCATGGATTGACCACCGGGGCTTCGTCGTCAGTGTCGCCAGCATATCCTGCATGAAGCCCTTCTCGTTGCCCTTGCTCGCCGCCGCCATCGCCGTCGCTCTCGCGGCCCCGGTGCTCGGTGAGCTGCCGCGTCATCCCAAGTTCGGCTTCCCGGTCTACACCAACGCGCCGTCGGGACGTCAGCTCGCGGGCCAGCACAAACCCGCCGACAACCCGGCGCTGTCGCCCGCGGACCAGCAGAAGTCGTTCGTCGTCCCGCCCGGCTTCCAGGTGCGCCTCTTCGCCAGCGAGCCCGAGGTGGTGAACCCGGTCGCGATGTCCTTCGACGAGCGCGGACGCCTGTGGGTGCTGGAGCTCTACGAGTATCCGCTCGGCACCCAGCCCGGCGAGAAGGGCCGCGACCGCATCAAGATCCTCGAGGACACCGACGGCGACGGCCGCGCCGACAAGGTGACCGTCTTCGCCGACGGCATGACGCTCGCCACCGCCCTGCTGGTCGGGAACGGCGGCGTGTACGTGGGCGAGGCCCCGCACCTCTGGTTCATGCGTGACACGGACGGCGACGACGTCGCGGACGAGAAGACCGAGGTGCTCACCGGCTTCGGGCTCGAGGACCGGCACGAGCTGCTCAACGGCTTCACCTGGGGCCCCGACGGGCAGCTCTACATGACGCACGGCGTCTTCACCGCCACCAAGGCCAAGGACCCGAGCAATCCAAACGCCGCGCCGGTCGTGGTGAGCGCCGGCGTCGCCCGGCTCGACACCCGGACCCGCAAGTTCGAGGTGTTCGCCGAAGGCACCAGCAACCCGTGGGGCGTGGATTTCGACGCAAAGGGCAACGCGTTCGTCAGCGCCTGCGTGATCGACCATCTGTTCCACCTCGCGCCCGGCGGCCTCTATTCGCGCCAGGCCGGGCAGGCGCCGTTCCCCTACGCGTACGGCGAGCTGCCGAGCATCGTGGACCACAAGCACCACATGGCCGCCTATGCCGGCATCGACATCTACCAGGGCGACCAATGGCCCAAGGAATGGCTCGGGGCGGCGTTGCACGGGAACATCCACCAGAACGCGCTGAACATCGACCGGCTCACGCCGAAGGGTTCGAGCTTCGTCGCGACCAAGTGGAACGACTCCGGCGACTTCATGACCACGAAGGACGGCTGGTTCATGCCCGTGAGCATCCAGACCGGCCCCGACGGCGCGGTGTGGGTCATGGATTGGTACGACCGCTATCCCTGCTACCAGAACGCCAACGCCGACCCTGCCGGCGTCGACCGCGAACGCGGCCGCATCTGGCGCGTGGTCTGGACCGGCGACGACGCGGCCAAGCCCGTGCCGTCGCGTCCGTCGCGCGACATGGACCTCTCCAAGCTCTCCAGCGACGACCTCGCCAAGCGGCTCGCGCATCCCAACGTGTGGCAGCGCCGGATGGCCCAGCGCGTCCTCACCGGGCGCGGCATCACCGCCTTCGGCCCGCGCGAGCTGCACGCGAAGACGCCGCTGCACGACCTGCTGAAGAACGGCTCCACGCTGGATTCGCGGCTCGCCGCGTTGTGGACGCTGCACAGCACCGGGCTGCTCGACGAAGGCTGGTTGGAGACGGCCGCCGAGGACAAGGAACCCGCCGTACGCGCGTGGGCCGCCCAGCTGGTCGGGGAACGCGGTCTCCTCCTGAAGGATTCCTTCCAGTTGCTGGCCAAGCTCTCCGAGGACCCTGACCTGACGGTACGGCTCGGCGTGGCGGTGGCGGCACGGCAGTTCGTGTCCGGGTCGTTGACCGTCAACACGCCGCCGAAGGTCCCGATCAACGAGGTCGTGACCGGCGGCATCCTCAGCGGGTTGTTCCTCAACTCGACCAAGGGCACCGACCCGACCTTGGACTTCCTCTTCTGGATGGCGCTGGAACCGGTCATCGCCTTCGACCCGGTCCATGCCATCGGCTTCTACAAAGAGGACGGCGCGAAGAAGACGCTGCCGTTCTCGGCGGAGGTCCTCCGCAAGATCATGCGCCGGACCTGCGACCTGCGCGACGAGGTCATGTTGAGCCGGGCGGTCCAGGAGTTCGGCAAGATCCCGGCCGACGCCAAGGCAACGATCGTCGCCGGCTTGCAAGGCCTCCTCGAAGGCCAACGTGGCAAGGCGCTGGCGCCGGATGCCGCTGCGGTCGCCGTGGTCTCCCGGCTCGCCCGGTCGGCCGATGGCGACATCGCCAAAGTCGCCCAGCAGCTCGGCTCGCTCTGGGGCGACGCCACCGCCATCAAGGGCAGCCTCGCCCGCGTCACCGACGCCGGCGCCAGCGAGGCCGACCGCATCGCGGCCATCCGCACCGCGCGCCGGCTGAAGACCGACGACACCCGGGAGGCGCTGCTGGCGGTGTTCCGCGGCGCGGCCTCGGACAAGCTCAAGGTGGAGGCCGTGCGCGGTCTCGCGGACGTGGGCTCGGACGACACCGCGCGGCAGCTGCTCGAGAAGTGGGCCGGCCTCTCGCCGGCCGTGCGCTCCGCCGTCGCGGAGCTGTGCACCACGCGCGGCAATTGGAAGTGGCCGTTCTATCGCGCGGTCGAGAGCGGCACCGTGAAGCGCGGCGACCTCCCGCCCACGGTCATCCGCGCGCTGGCCACGTCGAAGAACGCCGGCGAGCGCGACAAGGCGGTGCAGATCTTCGGCAAGGTGCAGGCGTCGAGCGCGGAGAAGCTCAAGCTCATCGCCGCCCAGCGGAAGGTCGTCATCGCCGGTCCGGTGGACATCCCCGCCGGCCACGAGGTGGCGAAGAAGACGTGCTTCATCTGCCACAAGCTCCACGGCGAGGGCGCGGACATCGGCCCCGACCTGACGGGTGTCGGCCGCAGCTCGCTCGACGCGCTGCTGCACAACGTCATCCACCCGAACGAGATCATCGGCGCGGGCTATGAGCAGGTGGAGGTCGAGACCAAGGACGAGCAGACGCTCAGCGGGCGCATGACCGAGAACACCGCGACCCACGTGAAGCTCGTCATGGCCGGCCCCAGCGAGGCGGTCATCGACAAGTCCAACGTGAGATCGCTACGGGTCACCGAGAACTCGGCGATGCCCGAAGGCCTGGAGCAGATGCCCGAGGCCGATTTCCGGAACCTGATCTGGTACATCCTCGCGCCGCCCGGCGACGGCCGGCCGCTCACCGACGAACGCAAGAAGGAGCTCATCGCCGCCGGATCCGACCAGGCCTCCGTCGCGCCGGATCGCGAAGGCGCGTCCGACGGAGAATCCGTCGCGCTCTGGAACCCCGGGTGGCGCGTCGAGAGCCCCGCCTTCGAGGGCGCGCCGCGGAAGTATCCCGAGCTCGCCGGCCAGGTGAACGTGCTGATGACCCATCCGGTCGACGAACGCACGCCGGCCGCGCTGGTGAAGAAGCTGATGCTGCCGGCCGGGCAAAAGGCGACGCTCCGCTTCAAGGTCGCCGCCCACGAGCAAGGCGATTGGGAGCTGCGCATCAAGGCCGATGGCGAGTTGCTGCACCGGCAGACGGTCACCCACGACGGCCCGCGCTGGACGGAGGTGTCGCTCGACCTGGCCCGGTTCGGTGGACGCGTGGTCGTCCTCCGGCTGGAGAACGCGGCGAACGGCTGGAGCTTCGAGTCCGGCTACTGGGCCGACCTGCGGATCGACACCGGCGAAGTCGCCGCGCGCCGCTGAGCCGGGACGCAGCGGCGGACGAACCCGGAGCCGTCGTGCGGATAGCCTGCCCCGACCGAGCCGAAGGTCCTGCGCCTCGTGGCCAACTATTGCTCGAGGGTCGATTCTGCCGAGGGCATCAACCACTGGCAACAGTTGTGACCACGCGGGAGGCCACCCACGAGGACCACCTGCGCTATCTCGAGCTCTGCTTGGCCTTCAACCGGAGCGACCTGGCCGGCCCTCATCTCCAGGGGTTGCTCAAGGCGGCTCCGGCCGACCCCGACTATCTCCGGCTCCAAGTCCGCATGGTCCGCGGCACCGGTTCCCCTGCCGAGGCCATCGTGGCGGCGCGCGAATGGGTGAGGGCCCGGCCGGAAGATCCGGAGGCATTGTTCGCGCTCGGCACGTCCAAGACCGGGTCGACGATCGAAGAAGAAAGGGCCCGGGCCGCCGTATCCTCTGGGGGCTCGCGGTCGGCCAAGGACCCTTCAGGGATCCATCGATCGACGTCCTGGCTCCCAGCACCGAGCTCAACGACGCGGGATGCAACATCCTGTTGGAGTCGCTCGCCGGGCGCACCGACCGGAGGACCACGATCCTGACCTTGCAACTGCGCGTGGAGCCGGGACGCCGGGACGAGCTGGTCGCCGCGATGGCCAAAGCGGCACGGGCGGACGGGTCGCTCCCCGCGCTTGCCGAAGCGGCCGCTGGGTTCGCGGACCGCGGCGAGCTCGACCGCGTCCTGGAGATGTTGCCCAAGGACAAGATCGAGAAGAGCACGGCCCTGGTCACGGCCCAGTTGCAGGCGTTGATGGAACTGGGCCGGCTGGACGAGGTCCAACCGTGTCTCGACATGACCGATGCGCCGGTCGGGGACCGGGCGCGGAGAAAACGCCATGCCCACGGAAAAGCGGCAGGCCCCGGAGGTTCCTGCCGCCTGATCTGTGACAGCCGGCACCGACCGGTCAGCTCTAGCGCTGGATGCGCGCCGAACCGCCTTTCGCGAAGGCCCGCACCTCTTCCTCCGTCGCCATGGTGGTGTCGCCGTGGTAGCTGGTGAGCAGCGCGCCGTGGGCCCAGCCGAGCTTCACGGCCATCTCCTCGCTCTCGCCCGCGAGCAGGCCGTGGATGAATCCCGCCGCGAAGCCGTCGCCGCCGCCGACGCGGTCCAGGACATCCAGCTCGCAGGTCGGTGCGACGTGGTTCTTGCCATCGATCCAGGCGACCGCGCTCCAGCTATGGCGGTTGGTCGAGTGCACCTCGCGAAGCGTCGTGGCCACGGCCTTGACATGAGGATGCTGCGCGACGACGCGGCCGATCATGTCGAAGAACGCCCCCGTATCGAGCTTCGACGCCGCGGCCACCTCCGGGCCGGCGACACCGAGGCCCTTCTGCAGGTCCTCCTCGTTGCCGATGATGACATCGACGTGCTCCATGATCCGGCGGAGCGTGGCCACCGCACGGTCGCCGCCGCCGAAGACCTTCCAGAGCTTGGCGCGGAAGTTCAGGTCGAACGACGTCACCGCGCCCGCCGCGTGCGCGGCCTTCATGCCCTCGATGATCAGCTCCGGCGTGGACGGCGAGAGCGCGGCGAAGATGCCGCCGCTGTGGAACCACCGGACGCCGCCCGCGAAGATGGCCGGCCAGTCGAAATCCCCCGGCTTCAGCTGCGCCGCCGCCTCGTTGCAGCGGTTGTAGAAGACGACCGGCGCGCGCACGCCCTTGCCTTGGTCGCTGTAGACGGTCGCCATGTTCGGCCCGGTCACGCCGTCGTGCTCGAAACGCCGGTAGAACGGCCGCACACCCATCGCGCGCACCCGCTCCGCGATCAGGTCGCCGATCGGGTGGTCCACCATCGCGGACACGATGCCGGTGCGACGGCGGAAGCAGTCCGATAGGTTGGCGGCGACGTTGAACTCGCCGCCGCTGACATGGATCTGGCACTGCGTCGCCTTGCGGAACGGGACGATGCCGGTGTCGAGGCGGTGGACGAGAGCGCCGAGGGACACGAGGTCCAACGCGCCTTCCGGGCGGAGATCGAGGCCGTATTTCATGGGTCTTGCTTCAGGATATGGACAACCGGACGGACCGGCGCGCGTTCCCGACGATCCCGGGCCGGACTCCTCGGGAAGGCAGCCGGCCCACGGCGATCAGCAGAAGCGGCGGCAGCCGAGGGCGTGAGGGGTGGATGATAAATGGCGTCCGCATGCCGCCAACACAGAAATCGGATCCGGCGCGACCCGGAAATAGAGGCACGGCGGCTCCCTGCCATCATCCTTCACCCCCTCACCCTTCGGTCTTCCCTGCCCTGGATCTCGGCGATCGCCCACGCGGCGTGCTCGGCGATGAGCGGTTCCGGATCCTGCGCCGCCCTCCCCAAGGCCGGCAGCGCCTCCGGTCCGCCGACGTTGCCCAACGCGACGCAGACGTTCCGCAGCAGACCGCGCCGTTTGGTGCGCAGCACGGGCGTGCCGGCGAACCGCGCCTTGAAGGCCGCCGCGTCGAGCGAGAGAAGACCCAGCAGGTCCGGCCCGGCCAGATCGGTCCGCGCGTGGGCCTTCATCAGCCGGCCTTCGCGGGCGAAGCGGTTCCAAGGACACGCCGCCAAGCAATCGTCGCATCCGTAGATGCGGTCGCCGACGAGCGGTCGCAACTCGACCGGGATGCTGCCTTTCAGCTCGATGGTGAGGTACGAGATGCATCGCCGGGCATCGAGACGGTAGGGCTCCGGCAACGCTCCGGTCGGGCAGGCTTCGAGACATCGCGAGCACGAGCCGCAACGGTTGCGGGCCGGCGGATCCGGATCCAGCTCCAACGTCGTGAGGATCTCCGCGAGGAAGAACCAGTTGCCGAGCGGGCGCGAGACAAGGTTGGTGTGCTTGCCGACGAAACCGATCCCAGCGCGTTGCGCGAGGTCGCGCTCCAGCACGGGGCCCGTGTCCACATACCACAACGACCGCGTCCCCGGCCCGCCGAGGGCGTCGATGAAGTCGCTCAACCGCCGCAAGGGCCCGGCGAGCACGTCATGGTAATCCGCGTGGCGCGCATAGCGCGCGACGACCCCGGTCTTCCCGGTCGCCGTCGGGTCCCCGGCGCTTCCCGGGTCCGCCGCCGCGCCGCCGTGGTAGCTCACCGCGAGCACGACCACGCTCCGGATCCCTGGCAAGACCTTGTCGGGCGCGACGCGTTTCTCAGCGTTCCGGGCGATCCAGGCCATCTCGCCGAGGCGCCCTTCCGCGATGGCCTCGAACAACCGCGGCGCGCTTTCCGGCGGCGCGGCGGAGGTGACGTGGCACGCATCGAACCCCAGCTCGGCGGCCCGGCGTTGGACGGCTTCCTTCATGCGCGCCGGTTCACCCGCGCTCCGCGACGGCCCGCCGGAACGAGTTCGCGATGTGTCGCGCCGTCTCGAGCGGTGCGCGGAAATCGACGCCGACCATCACGTCCGACTGTTTGTAGGCCGGTGCGCGCGCATCGAGCATCCCGCGGATCTTGGCCAGCGGGTCCGGCGCCTGGAGCAAGGGCCGGTGCGATTGGTGCCGGACGCGCTCGAAGATCACCTCGGGCGAGGCCCAGAGGCAGGCGACGAGCGCATGCGCCTTGAGGCTCTCCATGTTCGCCGGGGCGACGACCAGCCCGCCGCCGGTCGAGACCACCGTCCGGCGGAGCGTCTCCATCTCCTTCACCAGGCCCGCCTCGAGCGCGCGGAAGGCCTGCTCGCCGTCCGTCGCGAAGATCTCCGCGATGCGCCGTCCCGTGCGCTGCTCGATGACCTTGTCGGTGTCGATGAGGTCGAACTGCATGAACTCCGCCAGCAGATGGCCCACCGTGGACTTGCCCACGCCCATGAACCCGACGAGGGCGATGTTGTGGAGTTGGCGTCGTGGCGGCACGCGCGCAGCTTGGACCGGGACGCCCGGATTTTGAACGCCGGATTTCGCCGCGGTCACGTCGCCGGCACGAAGCGCTGGCCGGCCAACGACGCCGCGAACAGGCCGAGGAACACCAGGCCGGTGCCGAACGGCGGCGCGACGGCCAGCCAATCCACGAGGCAGATGCCCGCCAACAGGCCCGCGACCGTGAGACCGAGGTTGCGGTTGCCCGCGGCGAAGGTGTGGCGCAGGCACCATGCGGCCCAAGCGGCCAGCAGCGCGCCGATCGCCAGCGCGCGGAGCCGCCAATCGCCGTCGTCGACGAGCGCGGCCAAGGACAGCGGCAGCGCCAGCAGCGCCAGCGGCCAGCGGGGCAGCGCGCCCGTGGTGCTCTCGCGCTTCGCGACATGGCTCAGGCCGACGATCCATCCGGCCAACGCGATCGCGCTCCAGATGCCGATGCCGGTGACGCCCGCGCTGCCCGACGACACCGCGGCGAGGAAGAGGAAGAACCGGCACGCCGCCATCAGCACCGGCGAGAAGGCGACCGCCTTGTGGACCGCGTCGTAGACCAGCACCGAGACCACGAGCAACGTCGCCAGCACCGCGGTCGTCCAGCCGAGCACCGCGAGCGACAGCCAGCCGGCGAAGAGCATCCCGCCGCCGAGCTTCCACACGAGAGCCTCCTCGATGGCGTCGTTCGGGATGGGGCGCTCCCTCCGGAATTGACGGTCGAACGACGCGTCGAAGGCGTCGTTCAGGAACATGCCGCCGATGTAGGCCAGCGACCCGCCGACGGTGAGCACGGCCAGCTTGATCCACGAACCGCCGCCGCCGAGCAACCAGCCCGCGAAGCAGTTCGACCACACGGTCGGCAGGTTCGAGGCGCGTCCGAGCACCAGCAGTGTCCGGACGGATGGGAGCGGGGAAGCCACGTCGCGCGGACCCTACCCGAACCCCGCGACAAGGCAAAGCCGCAGCCGGCATCCGGGTGCGATCAGAAGTGGCGGACAGGTTGGCGGATGGAGCGCAGCCCGGCAGGGTGTGCGGTCTAGGTGCCTGAAGGCGGATCTCCCGACGACGCGGGAAGAATCCACGGACGGGCAGCAGCCCGTCCCTACCCTCGTGGGTAGGGTCC